>Ga0224497_10000186_pt1 | contig 47088 bp, 57 predicted proteins | sample SF_Jul11_sed_USG_4_FD_167970 | JGI IMG/M metagenome (GOLD analysis project Ga0224497, IMG submission 167970) | Sediment microbial communities from San Francisco Bay, California, United States - SF_Jul11_sed_USGS_13 | ecosystem: Environmental > Aquatic > Marine > Sediment | place: USA...
GATGACGCTCAAATAAGAAAGAATGAGAAAGACGCTGAGGACGCCCATCCATCCCACGAGCTTCCATAACGGGTTGGCATGCGCACGTCGCGTCAGGTACCGAAAAGTGCCAATGGGGGAGGCGCGTCCGCTGCGGCCGAGAGCGAATTCCGCCATCAACAGCGGAAGACCGATCAACAGCAAACTCAGAAAATAGACAATCAGAAATGCCCCGCCTCCGTATTGAACCGCCAGCTGGGGAAACGACCAGAAATTATTGAAACCGATGGCCGCCCCGCCCGCGGCCAACACGACGATTCCGGTTGAAGACCACCGCTCATGGACGGTGTTTCTTCCGGACCGCAGAGGATTGCGGCGCGCGGGATGTTTGTGAGTTGTGATCATCGTGCTTCGGTCACCCTGGCAAAACCCCCGTTCCGCTCGGACGGGCAAGAATGTGGCATACTCGGTGTGGGGCGTCTACCCACAAACCGCATCACGCACATCGCCATGGTGTTCATTCCTTGTATATAGAGAATAGGCCAAGGCCGGAATCGAATCAGGGTATGGGTCTGAGAACAACTCGTGCAAATAACGGACATCCTGCTATCAAGTCGGGGCCATGAACAAGAAAAAGAAAGATTCGCGCGGTCCGGCCATCGCCCAGAACCGCAAGGCCTGGCACGATTATTTCATCGAGGACAAATACGAGGCTGGCCTCGTGTTGCAGGGTTGGGAAGTCAAAAGCCTGCGCGCCGGGCGCGCCCAGCTGAAGGAAGGCTACGTGATCATCGATAACAGCGAGGCCTATCTCGTCGGTGCGCATTTCTCGCCGCTCACGTCCACCTCCACTCACATCAAGGCGAATCCGGTGCGCGCGCGCAAACTTCTGCTGCACCGCGGAGAACTGAACAAGCTGATCGGCGCCACCGAGCGCAAGGGCTACACGCTCATCCCGCTGCGGCTTTACTGGAAACGCGGCCACGCGAAGCTCGAAGTCGGCCTCGCCCGAGGGAAACAGGCCCACGACAAGCGCGCCGACATCAAGAAACGCGAATCCGACCGTGAAATGCAGCGGGCATTGAAATCCCGCTGAAACCACCCCATATTCTGCGTTATACTTTATTTGTATCCGGGGGTGACCTGGTTTCGACGTGGGTCACGAAACCTCTGGGGCATGCCGAGGTGCCGATCTCCTCGTAAATCCAGCGGCAAACACATAGTTGCCAACAACGACAACTACGCCTTAGCGGCTTAATCCCCGCTAACCTTTCCGCCCGAGTTTCGCCCGTGGGCTGGGATGGAAAGGTCGATTACACGGGATCGCGCCGGCTCGTGCCTGTTGAGCAAGCGTTAAATTCAAGCAGGCTCAGCTCAGCAGTGGTCCTGTCTGCCGGAACACGCTGAGTCAAATCAAAGACAGACTACGCATGTAGAACCATAGATGTAGGGCTTGCGGACGCGAGTTCGATTCTCGCCACCTCCACCAACCATAAACCCCTGACCACTTCCGGTCAGGGGTTTTTGTTTGTACCAAATCTCCGACCTGTTATTGTCTTCGAGAGGCCATCCCGGCACCTGTCACAAGCATCTTCGAGCATGTGCATGAGTCACTCACAGCAAACACCGGCACGCCAACACCACCGGCGCGAGGTGCGCCTGGTATTCTTTTTGCTGGGTCTTGGATTCGTCGCGCTCGGGGTGGCAGGAATTTTCCTGCCGGTGCTGCCAACCACACCGTTCATGCTGCTGGCGGCCGCCTGCTTCGCGCGTTCCTCGGAACGCTTCTACCGGTGGCTGCTCAATCACCGGGTGTTTGGCGCCACGGTCCGCGAGTGGCAGCAGCACCGCAGCATACCGCGCCGCACAAAGTGGGTTGCCATCATTACCATGGCCACCACGCTTGCCGTGTCAGTGGTATACTTCGTGCCGCATGCGGAGCTGCAAGTTGTCCTCGTGCTGTTCGGCGTGGCGCTGGCGATCTATCTCTACCGCATCCCGTCGCGGGATTAACGTCCTGGAAGATTTGATTCCTCGAAGTGTTGTCATGCCGGCGAAAGCCTGCATCCCGTTTCACAAATTCCTGAATTAAGGCTCGCGGGCCAGCGGCCCATGGCCAGAATGATGACTCTAGTTTGATTTTGTCTATATTACCTCCCCACCCTGCCCCTTGATATGCGGCGCAAAATTGAAGGCATCGGAGAAGCAGCGGTCTTCCGCCATGCCCTTCTGCAGGAACGCGGAGTGCGCCGTCTCGACCATGCTCACCGACCCGCAGGCATAGACCTCACAGCCCTGCATGTTCGGGAAATCCTGCAAAATGGCTTCGTGCACCGTCCCCGTGCGCCCGGTCCAATTGTCCCCCGGTGAGGGTTCGGACAGCACCGGAACGAATTTGAAATTATCGTGTTCACGCGCCCAGCGTTCAGGCAGGTCCTTCATGTAAAAATCGCTGACCGATTTAACGCCCCAGTAGAGATGCATCTTCCGCCAGTGGCCGGTGTGAAATGCGTGCTCCAGCATGCTCTTGACCGGAGCGAAGCCGGTGGAACCGGCGACGAAAATGATCGGCCGCTCGCTGTCCTCGCGCAGATAGAATGAACCCAGCGGTCCCTCGCAGCGCAGGATGTCGCCCTCCTTCATGGCATTGAAGACATAAGTCGTGAACGCGCCGCCGGGTATCAGTTTGATGTGCAGCTCGATCAACTCCGCCTCATGCGGCGCGGTGGCGAAGGAAAACGCGCGCCGCTCGCGCTCCTCCAGCACGATATTGATGTATTGCCCGGCATGGAACCGCACCGGTTCCGGATCGAGTGATTTAAGCATCACGCGCATGACGTCTTCCGTCAGGCGTTCCAGCTTCTGCACGCGCGCCATGAAGGTGCGGATCGGAATGTCACGCACGACACCGATGTTTTCGCATTCGAGATCGAGATCAGACAAGGGCGTGGCGCAGCACATCAACACTTTGCCCGCGTGGCGCTCCGCCTCCGTCAACACTCCCGACTGATACGCACCATGATCCACGCTGCCCTGCAACACGGTGCACTTGCACTCGCCACAGCCGCCGCTGCGGCACTCGTACGGCAGCGCGATCCCGCCGCGCAGTCCGGCTTCCAGAATCGTCTCTCCCGGTCTTGCCGACACCGTTTCATCACCGGGACGCAGGGTGAGTTGGAATCCCTTGGAGGCGGCACGTCGCGGCGGCGGCAACCAGGGCAAGAGCGCCAGCAGGCCGGTGCCGCCCAGGACCAGCCACCACACCTCCTTCGGCGACCAGACATAGATCAACGGAAAGATCGGCAGGTAAAACCAGTCGAGCTGGAGGGTAGTAACCAGCGTATCCAGATTTGCCGGTCCCTGGCTCATCACCGGCCAGACAAGGGAGAGAACGATCAGTGCCAGCAGCAATGGCAGCGCGAGGTATCGGGGCGGATTGGTTTGCGCCTTGGTCACGCGCTGCGTATGGACCCACAGTACCAGCAAGAGGATCAGCGAAATGCCGATGTGCATGAAGGCCAGCAGCGAGAACAGCCGGTCGTTCACGCTGCCTTCCATCAGGAAATTACGCGCCATCGGTTCGGAGATAATCGGCAACCAGTCGAGCCATTCCGCCGTCGCGATGGTGACGAATTGCGCCAGCCGGTCCCACGGCAACATGAATCCATTGATGCCCGAGGCATAGACGAGCCACATCACGAAGATGCCGGTGATCCAGGAGAACCAGCGAAAGCCGCGATAATGATCGAACACGAAGTGGCGCAGCATGTGCAGCCCCATCGCCAGCACCATGCCGTCCGAGGCGTAACGGTGCAGGCCGCGCATGATCTGGCCGATGTACCAGTGCTCGTGCGTGATGCGCTCGACAGAGGCATAGGCCTCTTTCACACCGGTATCAAAAAAAATGTACAGGTATACGCCGCTGACCACGGCAATCCAGGTCATCAGAAAGGCGATGGCGCCCAAGTGATACAGGGGATTGAGCCGGTCGCCGAAAAGAATATTGAACAGGTTTTCCAGGCGCAGGAAAAACCATTGCCCGACCCGTCGTACAAGTTTCATACCGATGATTATCCTGGAAGCGCTACGCGTGAAGTTTATTCGTATCAGGCAGGGACTGTCATGGCCTTGATTAACATCAACACGGCGTGCCAATACAGACCCGTGACGTCCCGCCTTTTCGCGCTGTTAACCTGTGTGCCAATAAGATTAATCGAATTGACGCCATTGGCTGCTGTGCGATAGCTTAACCCTTGTCGGCATATGTCTTTTGGAGACCCCGTGGCCAAGAAATCCACTCCCGCTCCCAACTTTGAAGTCGCCCTCGCGGAGCTGGAGAAAATTGTGAAAAAAATGGAAGCCGGCGAGCAATCGCTGGAGGAATCCCTGAAATCCTTTCAACGCGGCATCGAGCTGACACGCGCCTGCCAGCAGGGCCTGCGCGAGGCGGAACAACGTGTCGAAAAACTCATTCAGAAAAATGGTGAATTCACCACCGAGCCTCTCGAAAACGAAGATAGGTAACGTGGCCTTGTCCGCTTACCCCGAACGGCTCCGGCAGTTTCAGAAGCGCGTGGAACGCGCGCTCGAGGTGCGCCTGCCGCCCGTCACCAAGCCGTCATCCCATCTGCACGAGGCAATGCGCTATGCCACACTGGGCGGCGGAAAGCGCGTGCGCGCCAGCCTGGTCTACGCGGCCGGCCAGGCGGTAAACGCGCCGGATGAAGCACTCGACGTTCCAGCCTGCGCGGTCGAAATGATTCATGCCTATTCGCTGGTGCACGACGATCTTCCCTGCATGGACGATGATGATCTGCGCCGTGGCAAACCGACCTGCCACAAAGCCTATAACGAAGCCACGGCCCTGCTGGCCGGCGACGCGCTCCAGTCTCTCGCCTTTGAAATCCTGGCGAACGATCCAGCAGTGGGCGTGAGCAATACCCAACGGCTGCGCATGATCACACTGTTGGCGCAAGCGGCCGGCTCACACGGCATGGCCGGGGGACAGGCGATCGATCTCGCCGCCGGCGGCAAGATGCTCACCCTGACGCAGCTCGAGGACATGCATCTGCGCAAAACCGGGGCACTCATTCGAGCCTCCGTCCTGCTCGGTGCGCAGGCGCGCGAGAATCCGGAGACCGGCGCGCTGGAGGCGCTGGAAAGCTTCAGTCATGCCATCGGCCTGGCGTTTCAGATCACCGACGATATTTTGGACGTGGAGGGCAAAGCAGAGATTCTGGGCAAGAATCCCGGCATGGACCATGCCAAGGGTAAGTTTACTTATCCCCAGTTGCTCGGACTCCCGGGGGCCAAGGCCCGCGCTCAGGAATTGCATGCCCAGGCCCTCGAAAGCCTCGCGCCTTTGGGGGATAATGGCGTTTTGTTGGCCGAGCTGGCCGGATTCATCATCGAACGCCGCCAATGACCAAAAAATCCTCCCGCGCTAAACCCCTCCTCGAGACGATCAACAGTCCCGCCGACCTGCGACGCCTGAAGGAAGAGGATCTCCTCCCGCTGGCACAGGAGATGCGCACATTTCTGATCGACTCCGTCTCGCGTACCGGCGGCCACCTCGCGGCGGGTCTGGGGACAGTAGAACTTACCATCGCCCTGCATTATGCCTTCAACACGCCGGACGATCGGCTGGTGTGGGACGTGGGTCACCAGACTTATCCGCACAAGATATTGACCGGGCGCCGTGAACGGATGGCCTCCCTGCGGCAGACCGGGGGGATTTCCGGTTTCCCCCGGCGAGAGGAAAGCGAATTCGACGCCTTCGGCGTCGGGCATTCGAGCACCTCGATCAGCGCCGCGCTCGGCATGGCGGTGGCGGCGGCGCGCACCGGCGTCGAACGCCAGGTGGTGGCCGTGATCGGCGATGGCGCGCTGTCGGGGGGGCAGGCTTTCGAAGCGCTCAACAACGCCGGCAACATGGACGCCGACTTGCTGGTCATCCTGAATGACAACGACATGTCCATCTCGCCGAATGTCGGCGCGATGTCGAATTATCTTGCGCGCATTCTCTCGGGCAAGGTCTATACCCATATCCGCGAAGGATCAAAGACTGTGCTTTCCACCATTCCACCGGTGTGGGAACTGGCTAAGCGCGTGGAAGAACACATGAAAGGCATGGTGATGCCGGGCACGCTGTTTGAGGAACTGGGATTTAATTATTTCGGACCCGTGGACGGGCACAATCTGCACGCGCTGATTCGCATGCTCAGAAATCTGCGCGATCTTAAAGGTCCGCGTTTCCTGCATGTGGTCACGCGCAAGGGCAAGGGTTACGAACCCGCCGAAGGCGACCCCTGTGTGTACCATGGCGTGACACCCTTCGACCCCGCCACCGGCAAAATGGAAAAAAAGCCAGCGGGGACCACGTATACGAAGGTGTTTGGTGATTGGTTGTGCGACATGGCCGCGCGCGATGTGCGTCTTGTCGGTGTCACACCGGCGATGCGCGAGGGTTCGGGTCTGGTGGCGTTTTCGCAGCGTTACCCGAATCGCTATTTCGACGTTGGCATTGCTGAACAACACGCCCTGACTTTCGCCGCCGGGCTCGCCTGTGACGGCATGAAACCGGTGGTCGCGATTTACTCCACCTTCCTCCAGCGCGGTTACGACCAGCTGATTCACGATATTTGCCTGCAGAATCTGCCGGTGCTGTTCGCCATTGACCGCGCGGGACTGGTGGGCGCCGACGGCGCGACCCATGCCGGCAGTTTCGATTACTCCTACCTGCGCTGCCTCCCGAACATGACGGTCATGGCGCCCGCGGACGAGAACGAATGTCGCCGCCTGCTCACCACCGGCTTCATGTTGAACGGACCCGCGTCCGTGCGGTATCCGCGCGGTACCGGCCCCGGCATCGCGATCGACCCGGAGTTGGAATCGTTCCCGGTCGGCAAGGCGGAGATCCGCCGCACTGGAAAACGCATAGCGCTCTTGGCGTTTGGGAGCATGCTTGCGCCCGCCCTCGAGACCGGCGAGGCCTTCGACGCCACCGTTGTCAACATGCGATTCGTAAAACCTTTGGACGAGGAAGTAGTCGAGCAAATGGCGCGCACGCATGAATGGCTCATCACGCTGGAAGAGAACGTCATCGCCGGGGGTGCCGGCAGCGCGGTGAACGAATATCTCATGACGGCAGGGATAATGACTCGCGTGGTCAATCTTGGCTTGCCCGATCATTTTATCGAGCACGGCGATCACCGCTCCCAATTGGCAAGTTGCGGGCTGGACGTGGCCGGAATCCGGCGCACGATTCTGCGGCATGTGAAGGCTGACGCCTCGGTTGTGCGCGAGACCGCCTAAACTTGACTGCATCACTCAACTATTCCATTATTGGCGCCCTTTGAGCGGTAGAGAGAGAATGACATGGTGACAAGACTGAAAAGCCGGCCCGAGCCCGAGGAAGAAATTGCCGACGTGCAGAGCACGCCGGATCTGCGTCATTTGCCGATCGACAAGGTCGGCATCAAGGACATCCGGCACCCGGTGCTGGTGAAAGATCGCTCTCAGGGCGTGCAGCATACGATCGCGAGCTTTAACATGTACGTGGAACTGCCGCACCGCTTCAAGGGGACCCACATGTCGCGGTTCGTGGAGATCCTGAACAGCCACGACATGGAAATCTCGGTTGAATCCTTCAAGGAAATGCTGGCGGACATGCGCCAGCGCCTGGAAGCCGACACCGGCCACATCGAGATGAGCTTCCCTTATTTCATCAACAAGGCCGCGCCAATCTCCGGGGTCAAGAGCCTGATGGACTACCAGGTCAGCTTCATCGGCAAAATCTCGGGTAATAAAGACGTAATGACCATCAAGGTGGTGGTGCCCGTGACGAGCCTGTGCCCCTGTTCCAAGGAAATCTCGCAATACGGCGCCCATAATCAACGCTCACACGTGACACTGACAGTGCGCACGAATACCTTCGTTTGGATCGAGGACCTGATCGATCTGGTGGAAACTCAGGCGAGCTGCCAGCTCTACGGCCTGCTGAAGCGCCCTGACGAGAAATTCGTCACCGAAAAAGCCTACGAGAATCCCAAATTCGTGGAAGACATGGTGCGCGACGTCGCGGCAGAACTGAATGCCGATGAACGCATCGACGGTTATGTGGTGGAGTCAGAAAACTTCGAGTCTATCCACAATCACTCGGCCTACGCCATGATCAAGAAGGACAAGATTCAGGATAACTGAGTTCTGTCCCATCAAATCGCCACGCCGAAAATGTCCGATTTTGGCAAAACGGCATCCGCTGACATCATGCATGCTCTGTACTTCCGTAGTGACGCTCCCGCAGCGGGTTGGGGCTAATTCCTTTTACAGAAAATCTCCGATTTCAGCGCGTCTCCACTCGGCTCGCAGCACCTTCCATTCACCCTGCTCGCGTACCAAGTTGATCTCGAATCGATGCAGGTCAGCTTGCAAACGTTCGAGCTCGCCGACATTGGCAATTGGCTGACCGGCCATCGCCACCATCATGTCCACATGGGCAAGATCGGGGGCGGGAAAAGCAATTTCGCGGATGCGTGTGAACAGGTGAATGGTTTGATGGCGAAGCAAATAATAACGCAGTGTGGACTCGATGGCCTTTTTATCCTGACCCTGGCTGTCGGAGTACTTCTCCGAAATCATCTGTCGCAAGGTCCCGGCTTGTTTTTGTTCGGCAGCCGTTTCTCCCTGCGCCAGCAGCGAACGCACCTGCTTCTCGGGATTGTCGCGGTCGGACGAACAAGCGCCGCTCACGAGGGCGACAACAAACAATGTCGTCAACACCCAATGACAGGTTAAAGCGCGCTTGCGTTCAGCCACGTCGGCGTCCCGCCAGCTTTCGGTATCGGAAGCAATCCACGGTATGATCGTTAACCATGCCCACGGCCTGCATGAAGGCGTAGCAAATCGTGGAACCCACGAACTTGAATCCCCGCTTTTTCAACTCCTTGCTCATGATATTCGATTCTTTTGTCTGCGCAGGAATATCCTTGAGCCGCCGACGTCGATTTTGCTTAGGTCGTCCGCCAACGAATTGCCAGAGATAGCGATCGAAGCTGCCAAATTCCTGCTGGACCCGCAGAAACGCCTGGGCGTTCAGGATGGAAGCGCGGATTTTAAGGCGATTGCGCACGATTCCCGGATCGTTCAAGAGCCGCCGAATCTTAGTGGCATTGTAACGCGCTATCTTGTGCGCATCGAAATTGTCATAGACCTTGCGGTAATGCACGCGCTTGTTGAGGATTGTTGACCAGCTCAATCCCGCCTGTGCGCCTTCCAGAATCAGGAATTCAAAGAGCTTGCGGTCATGGTGAACCGGCACGCCCCATTCACCGTCGTGATATTTCCTGTAGAGCGTTCCGCCGTCGGCAGCCCAGTCGCAGCGGCGTTTCACACATTCTCCCGTTCAGTTCAGTTGTTCTTGGCGCCCTGATCTATCCACTGCCGGATAAGCTTGATCTTACCAGCCGCTATGGGAGGCTGGCCCTTGGGCATGTTAATACTGGGATGCGCCTGGCGCTCCACCAGCAAAACCAGCGTGCTGCTGACGGCGGAACCGGCAACGACAATCGGGCCAAACTTGGTGCCCTTCATCAGGCCTTCGTAGTTCTCCATATTGAGCCCGGTTTTGGCAAGGCCCTCGCCGCCGGCTTTATGACAGGCCAGGCAATTCTCGCTCAGGATCGGGAAGACGTCCTTTTTGAAACTGACTTCTCGGGTGCAGCCGGCGCTCAAAGCCAGAAACGCCGTCAGAACAGTTAGTATCACTGTCTTGTGCAACATTATTCATCTCCTGTTCGATAATTGATCAATTTTCTATTCTTATTTACACATTTCTGTGATGAAAAACAAATGACAAGTATCAAAAGTGTTTCCGGCCGCGCCCGTCTCAGGCATCCAGCCCTGCTCTTGCAATACCTTGGCCTGAAAGAGCGTGTTGCGCTCCTTTTCCTCGAGCGCAGACGATATCTCACGGATGGCAGCGAGGAACGCGGAATTACCCTGTACTTGAGGGCATTGACGTGTTTCCGGGTCTTGTGCTGTTCCTCGGGCAGACGCCCTTCACCATCTTGGATTCGATCAGGCAGGTGAGCCTGCTCATCCGACGAACACGCATGGCCAGTATTGCTTCTAATCGCCCTACAACTGGTGTACGCGGATCGCTTCTTCCTGCTCGATCTCCTCAAGCCGCGATTCAAGCTCCCTGATGGTATCGTCGATTTCGGGCATAAGCACATCCTCGAGAGCGCGCGCGCGTCGTTCGGTGCGCCGGTACTCATGTCGCAGGCGCTCAAGATTGGAGGCGTGCGCGGCGAGCGCGGCCGACTGCTGCAGCGTATCGAGAAACAACCGACGACAGTGTTCTGCCTCGGGAGATGGATTGAGCGCCACCTCCGTCTTCCCGAGGGATGCATCAAAAGAGGCCGTGAGCAGGTGCACACCCAGCAGGCTTTGTTCGCGCATGGTGAGCGCCGCGTTCTCCAGCGCCGCCGCGGGATAGACCTGAACGCCATGTAAACCGTGGTGCGTGACCGCCGCTCGCAGCGCGACCGCCGCGTTTTGCAAGGCCTCGCGAAATACGATCCATGCCGCCTCGTAGGCGCGCAATTCGCGTAACATCTGCGCCGCCAGCAGCAGCCGCTTTTCGTCAAGGAACTCGTAGCCTTCGTGCATGGCACGACGTTCCTCGGCGAGTTCCAGTACGGCAGCCCGTGTCGGAGTAATCTCGCTCATACGTTTTTCTCAGTGATATGCGCGCGAATCTGCGCGTCGGACAGCCGTGTCAGCTCGCTCGGCGGGAACGCACGCAGAATGCGCCAGCCGATCGCCATGCTGTCCTCGAGGCTGCGCGCCTCGGCCTGATTTACCAGCTGCTCTTCAAACTCACGCCCGAACTCGAGGTATTGCCTGTCTGCCTCGGCCAGGCCCTCCTCACCCACCACGCCGGCGAGGATGCGTACCTGCGCGGCGCGCGCATAAGCGGCGAAGAGTTGCGAGGCGAGCGCAGGATGATCAGGATGGGTGTATTTCTCGCCAGTGCCGTCCTTCATCAACCGCGAGAGCGAGGGAAGCACCTTGACCGGCGGGTAGATGCCGCGGCGATCGAGCTCGCGGTCGATGACGATCTGCCCTTCGGTAATGTAGCCCGAGAGATCCGGAATCGGGTGACCAATGTCGTCCGCCGGCATTGTGAGGATCGGCAGCTGCGTCAGCGTACCCGCATGACCGCGCAAACACCCGGCACGCTCGTACAGCGTGGCAAGATCAGAATAAAGATAGCCCGGGTAACCCTTGCGCGAGGGGATCTCGCCGTGGCTCGAGGAAACCTCGCGCAGCGACTCGCAATAATTGGTCATGTTGGTCAGGATCGCAAGTACGTGCTTGCCCTCCATGAAAGCGAGGTATTCGGCGGCGGTGAGGGCAAAGCGCGGCGTGAGCAGGCGCTGGGTGCTTGAATCCGACGCCAGGTTGAGAAATAGCGCCGTGCGGGTAAGCGCACCAGATTCCTCGAGCGTGCGCCGGAAGTAATCCGCGCTTTCATATGGCAGACCGATACCGGCAAAAACGATGGCAAATTGCTCCGCATGCTCACCAGGAGTGATCTCGGCATTCTGTCGTTCACGAGACTCATGCGTCTCTGCACGTCGCAGGTGGGCGTTGATCGCGATTTGCGCCGCCATGCGATCGTGCGGCAGACCGCCACCGGAGAACAGCGGCAGCTTCTGTCCTCGCACGAGCGAGTTCATGAGATCGATCGTGGAGATACCGGTCTCGATGAAATCGCGGGGTGTGTTACGCTCGACCGGATTCATCGGCAGCCCCTCGATGCGCAGACGCCGGACAGCGGCGATTGGCGGGCCACCGTCGATCGCTTGCCCGACGCCGTTGAACACGCGCCCGAGAACGCCGGGACCGACCGCGAAGTGCAGCGGCTCACCGAAGAAGCGCACCCGCGTCTGCGCCAGGGCGAGCCCACTCGTACTCTCCAGCACCTCGATTACCATGTGCTGTTCATCAAGCGTGGCCACGCGTCCGAGGCGTGCGCGACCGTCTACGCCGATGACTTCGACCGCCTCATTGAGCGCAGCCTCGACCGTGCGCTTGAGAAAGAGCAGTGGGCCTTCCAGACGGGTGGCCGCCGACTCAGCGATCAGCTGCGTGCGCATCGGCCTTACTTACCCGGGTAAATGCCTGTTCCAGTTCGGTCGCAAGCTGCTCGTACTTTTCGAGCGCCTCTTCCGGCAGGTCTTCGCCCATACGCACGAGCTTGCGATAGACCGGCAGACGCGCGAGCGCGCCTGGATCCATTCCCTCGGCCACGGCGGCCTCGGCCTGCTCAATAAAACGAGCCAACAATTTCATCATCGCCGTTTGTCGTTCGGGCGAACAATAACGGTCGCTCGGCGAATACGCCGACTGGCGCAAGAATGCCTCGTTGACCAGTTCGGCACAGGCAAGCACCACCTGCTGACGTGGAGGCATGGCGTCCTTGCCGATAATGCGCGCCATGCGATCGAGACGCGCCTGGTCTTCAAGCAATGTCAAGAAACGCCGGCGCAGCTCGGGCCAGCGCGCGTTTCCCGTTGCCTGCCACCAGGCGCCAAGCGGACCGACATCTTCGGAGTACGACTGCAACGGATGGATGGCGGGATAAAAGCGCGCTTGGGCGCGCTTCACGTCAAGCGCCCAGAAGCTGCGAATATAGCGTTTGGTGTGCGAGGTGACGGGCTCGGAAAAATCGCCCGACGGTGGACTGATCGAGCCCATGATGGTCACCGAGCCCTCGGCACGACTGAGCGTCGTCACGCGTCCGGCGCGTTCGTAGAACTCGGCCAAGCGGCTTGAGAGATAGGCCGGATAGGCGCCCTCGCCCGGCAATTCGCCGAGGCGCCCGGACACCTCGCGCAACGCCTCGGCCCAGCGGCTGGTGGAATCGGCCATGAGCGCAACATGCAATCCTTGGTCGCGGAAGTATTCGGCCACCGTGACACCGGTATAGATGCTCGCCTCGCGCGCCGACACCGGCATATTGGAGGTATTGGCAATGATCACTGTGCGCTCCATCAGCTTGCGTCCGCTGCGCGCGTCCTCAAGTTCGGGAAACTCCTCGAGCACGCCCGAGATCTCGTTACCACGCTCGCCGCAGCCGACATAAACGATGACATCGGCAGTACACCACTTGGCCAGCGTTTCAAGCAGGATGGTCTTGCCGGTTCCGAAGCCGCCCGGGATGGCGGCGCGCCCGCCGAGCGCGACCGGGAAAATGGAATCGACGATGCGCTGACCGGTCAGCAGCGGCTTGTCGTTCGCGAGATGTTCGATGACGGGCCGCGGCGCGCGCACCGGCCAGTCGTGGCGCATTGCCACTGTATATTCCTTTCCCTCTGCGCCGCGCAACGTGAGAAGCGGCGCATCCTCATCGACGCTGCCGGCAGCAGCTACCTGTATGACTTCGCCGCCCTGGTTTGGTGGGATCAACAGCTTTTGCGAGCGTGCTTCGTTTGCCGCTGCGCCGGCGGTGCCGAACACCGCGCCGGATTCCAGCCGCTTGCCCGGCTTGACCGTCGGAGTAAATACAAAGGACAGAGGCGGCGCGGCGCGCAGGCCCGGCAACACATAAGGACTGCCGGTGCCGGCCAACGGGCGCAGCAAACCGTCGAAGATATTACCGAGCAGGCCGGGGCCGAGCGGCACCGACAGCGGCCGACCGCTGCCGTGGACCTCGACGCCAGGCTTGAGACCGGTCGTGTCCTCGTATACCTGGACAACAATCTCCTCGCCCTCGATACGAATCACCTCGCCGAGCAGGCGGGTCTCACCGACCTCCACCGCCTCACGCATCTGAAATACACCCTCGGTCACGGCCCGCAGCACCGGACCCGAAATCCACCGGATTCGCGCGATAGTGCTCACTCGCCGACCTCCGCCAACAGCCGCCCATGGATCCCATCGTGGTCGGCGAGCAATCCCTCGAGCGTGCCGTCGAGACAGGCGCCACGCGCGCAAATCCGCAGACCAGCGGCGACATCGGCTCGTTCGTGAAATTGCAGCGCAACATCAAGTTCATGCGCAAGAGTGTGGGCGAGCTCGCGCCGTTCCGGCTCGGTCCAGCCAGGCGCGTGGAAAATATTCCATTGATTGGCCGGCAACACGCGGTGCGCCTGAGACACGAGCCGCGCGACCCAAGACGCGCGGGACGCGGTATCGCGCCAGCGCTCAATCAGCGCCACACGCAGCGGTTCGGCCGCAGACTCGAGCATGGCGAACTCACAACGTGCGCGATGCTGCCGCCGTGCGGTTTCCAGCGCCGCGTCGGCACGCGCGATTTCTCGACGCATTCCGCTGCGCAGGTCGACAATGGTCTGGTGCATGCGCTCGCGGCCGTGCCGGTAGGCCTCGGCAATAATTCCGCGGGCCTCGGCCTCCGCGCGTGCGCCAATCGAATCGCGCGACTCGCGTTCATGGTCGGCGATGAGCTTGAGCATATCTTTCAGGGCACTGTCATTCATGCTTTATGTCTCGATGCCGAGTTGAGCGCGCACCAGGCGAGAGAGATCAAGTGGCTGCTGGCGCATGCGGATGTCCGGCATCACCAGCAACAGCGGGCGTGCGGCGATCATCGCCCGCGATAACAGAGTCGGCGGCAGACACGCGGCGATCTCGGCCGTCAGCAGCAACAGGCGCGCCTCACGCCGCGCGGCCTCGAACACCTCGGTCTCCCTGCCCGATACCGGCACATTGACCCTCGCGCCGGCGAGGCGAAAGCCCGCGGCACTGACTTCATCTCCGATAAAGACGATATCGATCATCCGCCGAGCCGGTTAAGAATAAGAATGGAGACGATCAGGCCGTAAATGGCGATACCTTCGGCCAGACCGACAAGGATCAGCACCCGCCCGAACAACTCCGGCTTTTCGGTAATGGCGCCGATGGCCGCCGCGCCGACATTGGCAACGGCCACCCCCGCGCCGAGCGCGGCAAGTCCGGTGGCGGCGGCGGCAGCGGCGAAGCCCCAGCTCATCGCCTCGGCACCGATACCGGCGCCAACGGGCGACGCGGCCAATGCCTGCGGCCACCACCATATGAAGCTCGAGACGACGGTCATCATGCCGACGAACAGCGTCAGTATAAGGGCCCACAAGAAGCGTGTTTTCATGTTTCTTCCCTCAGTGGTTGGGATGGGGCGCCGCCAGCGGATGGAAGGACCGCCCTTCGGCGCGCAGGAAACGAATGAAGAACTCGAACAGCACGAGACGTGTGGTCTGGACCGAGACGACCAGACCCTCAAGCACGATAATGACGAGGTTGCCGATCAACAGGATCAGCGCGGCGGTGGCCGCGTGTCTCGCCGCATCGACCAGCGTCAGCACCGCCGCAGACAGCCCCGCGTGTGCCAGGGCAAAGGCCCCGACGCGCGCAAACGACAATGTGTTCACGACCAGCTGGAAACTGTGCTCGAGCACACCGCCCATTCCGGCCAACACGGCACTAACCTGGCGTTCGTGCAGCGAGTGACCAGCGATGTACCACACGATGCCGCCGGCGCTAACCCAGAACAGCACTGGATGCGCGACTCCCGCCAGCGCCCCGAGATACGCAACCAGCATGCCGGCATCGCGTAGCAGCCAGTGTGAAAGCTCCCGGCGCCAGTATGCCTCAACACCTGCCAACATCAGGCCAAGCGCCAGCAGCACCGCGCCAAACAACAGCGGCACGAGCAGTACCGTGAGTGGCTGCGCCAGCGGATACAACCACAGCGCGGGAACAAGATGTTCGAGCGCGAACACGCTGCCGAAAAGGAATCCGAACACCGACGCCGCGGCGCCGCCGGCGATCAGCAGGCGCGCTATCGTGTAACGCTTGCGCAGCGCAAGCCCGACGGCGAGCAGTACCAATCCCTGGCCGACGTCTCCAAACATGTAGCCGAAGAGCAGCGGAACAATCAACGCAAGCAACGGGCTCGGATCGATTTCGTCACGTGAAGGCACGCCGATGGCGCGCGAAAACAGTTCAAACGGACGCGCCCACCACGGATTCGCCAGCACCAGCGGCGCCTGGGTATCGGCTGGTGGCGGCGGGAAGCGCACCAATGCGCGTAGCCTCGCGCGCTGTAGCGCCGCGGCGAGACGTCGTCCACGCATATCACTGGTCCAGCCGGTCAGCCATGCGAAATAATCCGTGGTCGGCAGCATATGCACCTCGGCGACAAACCAGCGCAAACGCTCGATCTCCGCAAGATGGCCCGCGAGCGCATAGCGCTGATTGAACTGATCGAGCGTCGCGCGCAAGTGCTCAACACTCTGCTGCGCTTCCTTTATGCGCCGCGTAACCTGGGGCAAATTGTCGGCCGCGCGCGGCAAGAGCCAGCCCGGAATCCCGAGCCCGCTGCGCCGGCCCTTGAGCGCTACCGCCTGACGGTCGAGCGCTTCTACTGTTTCGCTCGGCCCAAGCACCAGTACACAAGCTTGGTCTCTGAGCAGAAAGTGTCGTGCCATCACTTCCGGCGGCACTGGGAAGTTCACACCCGGTGGAAACACGTACAACCTTCGAGCAAGCACATTGTCAGGTCGTCGCAATAGAGAGAATTGCAGATCGCTGTCACTGAAACGGCTGAACAGTTCGTGCCAGATCTCAAGTTCCTGCAACGTCTGTTCTCGCGCCTGCAATGCATGGATCACAGGATCGGCGACCTCGCGCCAAGCGACGATGGCGGCGAGTGCGCGCTCGAGCACCTGACGCGGTACGCCGTCGACGGCTTCAACGCGCCCTGCCGGACGCGGCCAGTAACGCTGGTGCTGCGTGGCGAGTTCGGCGAATTGATCGAACAGGGGTTTGAGTTCGGCAAGTGGCGCGCTCGAGCGCGGACCGGGGTGGAGTTCCAGTTCGACTGCGCCGGTTGTCGCCAGCGCCTCGAGCGCCCGTGCCGCATCGTCGTGCGCCACCAGCACCTCGAACCAGCGCGCGGGCAGGGACCGCAGCATCAGCGCACCCCCGGCTCAAAAATCGCGCGGCTCACGAGTGCGCCGCGCACCTCGGCGAACTCCAGTATCACCAGCAACAGATGTGCAAAGATTGCCGCCGGTTCGAGAAAACGGCGACGGAATTCGAAAGTGAGCGCGTTCTCCAGCCGGCGCCGGATCACTGAAGAATCATGCACCGTGAGCTCGAGCGCGCGAGCCGCGGCCTCATCGAGCGCGGTAAGGACAAGCCTCGCCAGTCGCTCGAGATGCACCATCTCGCCGCGCGCCAGCGCCGGTAAGCGCAGACGCCATTCGACCAGCCAGCGCTCAATCAGGGTATTACCCTGATCTCCACGTGCTATTGCGGCAAGTTCGCCCTGGGCCAGCACAGCGGCGCGCTGTCCCGGCTCAACCGCAGCGATCGATTGCAGCCGCGGTTCGTCCCGCATCCAGCTCAGGGCCGCACCGCCGTGTAGCAGATAATCGAGCGCCGGCAGTTCGATCAGCGCCACCGTCCAGTGCACCGCGGGGCGCAGCGCTGGTGGGACCCATCTAGCGACCTCGGCGATACGCCCGCGCAAGTTGTCTCGCAGCAACCGCTCGATATCGTGCTTGGTTGAGATGGAGCTGATGTTGAGCAGCCAGGGGCGCAACGCCGTGCGGCGCGCCTGCTCGAGAAATCCGCGGAACGCGGCCGTGGCCGACAGCATGCGCCAAGTGGATTCATTCGCCAGTGTACCGTGGCGTGCCTGGGTACGCGCTTGGGCGTAAGCGAGATTGGCGGCACCGATCATTCGTCGCCTCCGGTCAGTTCAACTGCCAGCCGCGCAATGGCCACGCGTAGCTTCTGCTGGCGATCATCGGCTTCAACCGGGCAGGCAAGCACCTGCTCCGCCTTGGAACGCCGTGCAGCGACCTCCCGCGCCACCCAGGTACGGCACCGCACACGCAATTTGCTGGAACGCGCATCGGCGCGCTCTTCGATATGCCGCGCGTGCAACCGTGCCTTGGCAATCAGCTCGACGGCTTGTTGCTCGGCGTGCGCGACTCCTTTCAGCGCTTCCTGTTCGGCAGCCAACACCCGGTTGATAGCCTCATCGGCACTGTCCTCTCTGTGCTCTTGTCGACTGATCCGTGCCATGACGTGAGATGTGACTTGGAGCGTGAGCTGTACTATTTTCTTCCGCCGGACGGCAGGAATTTGTAGAAACTTTGGTTGAGGTAGTCCACGACTTCGGCAATCTCTTCCTCGCCCCAAGGTAGCTTCTCCTCTCTCGACCAGCGCCGAACCCAACCTTCCAGCACCCTCAGCGAAACGACGCGACGATTCTCGCGCACGTGCACGACGCTGACGTGGCAATGGGTGCAGTGGTTTTCATACAGCATCCGGCCGCGAGAACCCACGATGGGAGGTGAGTGGTCCGAGTTTCCCGATTTCTCTACGGGGATGGGCATCGAAGGCCCTGGCGCCTGACCTTCAGGCGCGACTGCCGCCCTCACTGGCAGGGATGCCAGTGCCATAACCATTGCCAGAATAAACCAAGAAGTCATATCAATTATCCGGGCGCTTTGATGATGGCCATTAGAAAGAGAATCCACGCCGCGATAAACGCCAGACCACCGAACGGCGTCACCATTCCCATCCAGCGTATACCAACTACGCTCACGAGATAAAGACTCCCGGAAAACAGGAAAATACCCGCCAGCATCAACCACCCGGCCCATTTCAGAAAGACCGAATCAACTATTTGCACCGCCACGACCCCGACGACCAGCAATCCCAGCGAATGAAATAAATGATAATGCACACCAGTCTGGAATAGCGTCAGCATCTCCGTCGTTATCCGGGCCTTCAATCCATGCGCTCCAAACGCTCCGAGCATGACGACAAGTGCCGCATTGATGCTGCCGAGAATGAGAAATAGTTTTGCAGAATGCATATGGCTATTGCTTATGTTTTTTTATAATTCAAAAAAAGGAGGCTAATCCCACTTCTCTAATTTCCTATAACTCTATTCCAAAGTGACCTAACACCAAGATCATAAGCCAATACGAAAACATGGTTAGACCAAGAGACACAGTCATGCTGACGTAAAAATCGAAACCATTCTTCAATAGCAATGGAAGAACAATAAACAGCGTCAGTGAAGGCAATACCAGCCAAAAGACGCTAGATGATAGGGCGCTCACTTTGGAAACATCTTTCGTCTCTATATACAGCCAGATCATGGCCAACACAGATACAATCGGAATCGACGCCAGAATTGCCCCGATGAAGGAACTGCGTTTAGCAACCTCGGAGATCAGAACAATAAATACTGTGGTGATAACGATCTTGGCTATGTAGTAACTCATTTTAATCATCGCCCCTAAATTAACAATTGGTCCTTTGACGATACTTCAGATATGTTTGTGCCTTATAGTACTTGAGTCAAGCGGAGCCCCGAAAATGTGTTGCTAATCCAATCCGTATAACGCGCCCGAGCATCGCAGCCGGCCTGGACACTGGCTTTCGCCGGGGTGACGAAAAAAAATTAAAAGTAATATCCTCCTCTCACATAAACCGACCTCCCACTCGAAACAAATAACGAACCACCCGCCACCGGAACTCCCCCATATTCCGTTCCCCGGCTTCCCGAAGGCAGATTGAAGCCCACCATCAGCTGCACGTCCTGCTTCCAATCGTACACGCCGCGCAGCTGAAAATATTTGCTGCCATCGTTCAGGTTTGCGATGAGATTGCTGTGCAGGTTGAACAACGGGTTCAGCTCGACTTGCAGGCCGAGTGCGACGTAATCGCGCGCCAGCGTGAACAACTCGCCGCGCGCGAGGCGTTCACTGAGCGCCACACCGGGCGTGACGTAATTCACGCGCTCGGCCTCGCCCACGCCGTTGCGGAAATACTCGGCATAACCGTACATGTTCTTGCCGCCCCATACCCATGAGTAATCCATATTGGTCACAAACGAAGTGGCGCTGCCGCCACGATCGAGATCGGTGTAGCTGACATCCAGGCGCCATACCGCCCCGCCGACACTTCGCACGATGCCGAGACCGGCCAGGTTCTCGGAAAAATGCCGCGCCGCCAGCAGATCGAAATCCATGCCCGCGAGACGAACGCGGAATTTGACGGCATAGCTGCTCTGGTTGCTTTCCACATGCTGCGTGGCCGGGTCGCGCCGTGGCAGCACGATCGCCTGCAAGTCGTCTCGCTCCCCCACCCGCCACTGGCCGTAGAGCATGTCATCGCCGGTCTTATAATCCTTGTCGATGGCGATGGGCGAGAACGGATTGACGAAATCGAGCGGCTGGAACACCAGACCATTGCCCCAGCTCACCGCTTGCCGCCCGAAGCGCAACGTTTGCCGCGCGCCGCCGTGGCCGACGGAAAGCCGGTCAAGCCGGTGCACCGCGGCTTGGCGGTCTCGGTCCGTGATCGCGTGCGTCAGATCGAACAGCCGGCGGCGGTCATCCGGCAGGCCGCTCAGCGGCGCGGTGAGGGGAATCCCCGCCGTAGCCACGGACCGGCTCGCCGCCAGCGCGTCGCCGGTGACAGCGAGCAGCTCGTAATGCGCCGCGAAGTCCCAAGATCCCGTCCGGTTTTCCGCCTTGAGACGCAGGTCGAGGCTATGGTCACGGGCCGGATCAGCACCGAACACAGCGAAAAAATCATCGGCACGGTAATCGCTGTGGGAATACTGGTATTTGACGTGGCCGCCAAATTTCACGTTCTCGGCCCATGCCGGCGCGGCGGCGAGCGTCATAACGCACAACAGCACCCGCCCAGAAAGGAGAATCTTCATGCTGTTGTATTGGTATAGCATCATTCCGGCTTGTGGCGGAATGATGGGCCCTTACTCCCGCCGCACATCGTTCACGATGCTCCCGTCGTGCAGCGTGATCAACCGCCGCGAGAAATCCATCACCAGCTTGTCGTGAGTGGAAAAGATAAACGTCACGCCGTGTTCCTGATTCATGTGCGCCAGGAGCTGCATGAGGTTCTCGGCGGTTTTGGAATCAAGATTGGCGGTCGGCTCGTCTGCCAGCACCAGGCTCGGCTCGGAAACAATGGCGCGCGCCACGGCAACGCGCTGCTGCTGCCCGCCGGAGAGCTCACCCGGCCGGCGGTATTCCAGCCCGTCGAGCCCGACCTCATGAAGAATCTCGCGCGCCTTGACAGCGCGCTCCGCCGCGGCCATGCCCTGCAACTGCATGACGAATTCGACATTCTCGATCGCCGTGAGCACCGGGATCAGGTTATACGCCTGGAACACGAAACCGATCTTGTGCAGACGCAGGGCGGCGAGCTCGCTTTTGCCGAGCTGGTCGACACGCTGGCCGTCCACGGTGATTTCGCCGCCGGTGGGCCGGTCGAGGCCGCCGATGAGATTGAGTAGCGTGCTTTTGCCGGAGCCGGAGGGACCGGAAAGACAGGCGAAGTCTTTCTTCGGGATCTCGAGGTTGATGTCGGTCAGCGCCTGCACTGCCACGCTTTCCTGGCGGTAAACCTTGCTGACATGGCGGCAAATGACGGTATGTTCCATGATCATACCCGCGTGATCGCCTCGACCGGCACGTGGCGCGCGGCGCGCCACGCCGGGTACAAGCTGGCGGCCAAGCCCAGCACGAACACCAGCAGGTTGGCGGCGGCCAGATCGCCGGCCGACCAAGCCGGGTAAATGATCGGCGCCACACCCACCAGCTCCATGCCTTCGGCGACGCTGGTCAGGTCAATACCATCGCGCAGCGCGTACACCGTAGCCGCCGCCAGCAAATTCCCGGCTGCTAGCGCCAGCGCCAGCAGGATCAGCGACTCCACCAGCACCTGACCGAGAATATGTGCGGGCCGCATGCCGAGCGACTGAAACAGACCGAATTCACGGGTGCGCTCGAACACCGCCATGAGCAGGGTATTGATGAGCCCGAACGACATGGCGGCGAAGACGATGGCGTACCAGATGATGAGGACCACGTCGGTGATCTTGCGGGTGAGCACCAGCAGCGGTTCCAGCACCGTCCACGGCTGCACGTCGAGCGCCGGTACGGCAACGAGCAGGCGCGCGAGCAGTTCCTCCAGATGGTCGCGATCCGTGGTCATCAGCGCCACTTCGGTGATGTTGTCATCGAGTTTGAGCATTTGCTGGGCGGTGGCGCGGCCGATGAAGACATAGGCCTCCTCCATCTGCCGCGGCTGGGTGTCGAACACGCCGACCACGCGGAAGCCGCGATCGGCGACACGGTTGTTCACGTCCTGGCTCATCAGCACCACGCGCCGGCCGAGGCCGGTTTCCAGGCGCTCGGCCAGCTTGCGTCCGAGCAGCATGCCCGGGTCGTCGGGCGCTTCGAGATAGCGGCCTTCGGTAACGGCACCAGGAATGAACGAGAGACCGCGCTCGCGTTCGGGTTCGATACCGACCAGGGTCACGCCGGCCGATTCGCGCTCGCTGGCGATGACCGCCGGGACGCGCACGCGCGGCACCCAGGTCATGACGTCCGCGCCCGCCAGCGCCGCCGACAATGCCGGCGGCGGGAGGAAACGGTGCTCGATCACCGGGTCGTCGCGGAAAGCCGCCAAATGAATCTGGATATGACCGGTGAGATTGAGAATGGACTTGTCGAGCTGCTGCTCCATCGAGCCGCGGGTGATGGCGGCGATGACGATCATGGACCACACGCCGAGCGCGAACGCAAACAGGATCATGAGCGTGCGGCGCGTGTGGCGCCACAGGTTGCGCCAAGCCAGGGTCAGGAGCAGTGGCGCGCGCCATTCAGACCGCATGGATGGCCTCCACCGGTTGCAGCTTGCGGATGCGAAGCGCCGGGTACAGCGCGGCGAGAACGGTAAACACGAAGATCACTGCCGGCCCGAGGGTGAAGCCGGCGAACGACAGCTTGGGATGAATCACGCCCGGCAGGCCGAACTGGGCATAGATTTCCGCCATGCCGGGAAAGGTAAAACCTTCGTAATGCAGGTACACGGCGATGCCGCCTCCGAGCAGCAGGCCGATGCCGAGCCCGAGCAGCGTCAGGTACACCGATTCCAGCAGCACGATTACACCAATGCGCCACGGGCTGCTGCCGAGTGCAAGCATGATGCCGAATTCGCGGGTGCGTTCCAGCACGCTCATCAAGAAGGTGTTCATGATGCTGAGCGTCACGATGAGGATCAGTGCGATATAGGTGATCCAGTTCTGCACCATGTCAGCCTGGATCAGCTGGCGCAGGCCCGGGATCAGCTGTTCCCAGTCGAGCACCACGAGACCGGAACCGGGCGCGAGCTGTGCGGCCACCGTGGCCTGGGTCTGCGGAATGGCCTCGTGGCTCGGGCCGCTCACCACGATGGCGTGGGCGTCATCGCCCATGGTGAACACTTCCTGGAAGGTTTTGAGTGGCAACTGCACCAAGTGGCGGTCCAGCTCCGGATTGCCGCTTTCAAAGATGCCGACCACCGGCACGATCGTGGCAGCGATCGAACCGTCCTTGCCGCTGCCAAGCAGGGTCAGTTCATCACCGATCTGAAGCTTGAGGTTGCGCGCCAAGGCAGCACCCAGCACCGCCTCCTGGGCCTGGTCACTGGACAGGTACCGCCCCTGCTTTATGAGGTGCGGCAACGTGGACACGCGCGCTTCGAACTCCGGCTCCACCCCGATCACCGGCACGCCGTAACTGCGCGACACGCTGGACGCGAGCGCAAAGCCCTGGGCACGCGCCGCCACGCCGTCGAGGCCGCTGGCAGCGCGCAGGCGCGCCGCCAGCGCCTGGGCATCCGGCACCGTGGCACGCATCTGCGGTTTGGCATGATAACCCTGGCGCTGCACCTGCAGCTGGCCGGTAAACACCCGCAGGCTGGTATCGATCATCATGTCGTAGGCACCGAGCTGCAACGTGATCATGAACACCAGCAGCGTGGTGGCGAAGGCTATGGCTGAGGCGGTGAGCCAGGTGCGCCGCCGATGCCGCCATAGATTACGCCAGGCCAATCGCAGCGTAATCATGCATTACTCCCGTGGATTGCGCAGGTTGGACAGGGTAAAGGTACCGGCGGCGATCGGGATACCGAAACGCACTTCCTGCGTCACCACCTCGGTCCATTCGCCGGGCCGGTCTACCCGCTGCATGCGCTCGCGCGCCACGACCGGCTTGCCGCCCATGGACCTGATCTCGGACGTGACCAGTTTTTTCACCAGCACATCCTGCTGGTCGTAGAACGCATGCTCCAGAATGACCCAGTCATCGCGTATTTTCACGACTTCATGGCCCCAAACGACCGGAGCTGCCTCTTTCGGTACTGATTCGATCACATAGACCGTGTGGCCGTCATGCGACTCCTGGCCCAACAGCTTGTGCGTATATTGCTCAATCAGCTCGTCGGCCTTGGCGAGATCATTATTGGAAAAATCCGAACCCATCCAGCTCTGGTTCATCATGCTCGAAGGAATCTTGATCACGCGGTTGATCTTGGGCGTGAAACTCCACATCTCATTGTCGAGTAGCAACGTGGCATTGCCGGCATCCTTGGGCGGTGCCGTGACACGCACCAGCGATTCCTTTTGCCCGCGGGTCCAGACACGAATCGTCATGGTCCGTTCCCAATCCGGGCGGCGGATGGTCATGTCGATGACGGAATAGGAGGAGCTATCGCGCCAGTAATCAATGGCGCGCTTCACCAGCGTTGCCGCGTCTTCAGGCGGTGCCGCGATGGCGATGGCGCTGTGGAAGAGCAATGCGGCCAGAAAGCATTGCCTGTACGTCGCCGAAATAAATCGTCGCTTCGCTTCCATGGCCAGGACATTATTGCCTGCGGGCGGGGATTTCACAACGCAGGGAACTTCTCAGGATTCAAATAATGGCTTTTCAGCCTGTCAGAAGACTCTCATATAGCGCCGTGTCCCCGGCGCTGAAACAACACGCAATAATTTTTTCGAATTTATTCTCATAATCTTTCATGATCATCACGGCGATCTCAGCCGCCTGATCCTTGGGATAGCCATACACCCCCGTGCTGATCCCCGGAAACGCAATGGATTTCACTCCGTGCTTCAAAGCAAGTTCAAAAGAGTTGCGATAACAGTTCGCGAGCAACACGGGTTCGTGGGATTTACCGCCATGCCACACCGGCCCGACGGTATGAATAATCCACTTCGCGGGGAGCTTGTAACCGGGCGTGATTTTGGCCTCGCCGGTGGAACAGCCGCCGAGGGTACGGCACTGTGCCAACAGCTCGGGTCCGGCGGCACGGTGGATGGCGCCGTCCACGCCCCCGCCGCCGAGCAGCGATTCATTGGCCGCATTGACGATGGCGTCAACTTTCAGTGTCGTGATGTCGGCCTGGATCGCGCGAATCATCGGGCGAAGTCACAGTCAGGGCTTCGCGGGGGCTTGTCCGGCGGGTGGGGGTGGCGGATCCATCAGCGCTGGCACATGTTGCAAGGGGGATTCAGCACGCGACGGTACCTCGCGCTTCATCTGACCGCTTTCGTCCGGGCGCGGCGCGGATTCACGTGCATGCGGAGACAATTTCACCGCCTCACGCTGTGGCCGCTCGGCGCGCTCAGGCGGTGTTTCGTTTTTCTCGGTTTCGACTTTTTCTACCTGCTCTGTCTCAGCGGCGTGCGCAGGCACGGTCATGAACATCAGGGGAAGCATCAAAAGGAGTGTGAGAGTTTGCATGGTTCGTTCCACCAAATGATCTAGCTTACAAGATAACCCAAAGAGTGCGTGACCTGACACCTTCACCGCATCAGCGGCACACCGGTCGCGACCAGCGCGCTATTTGACAACGCGCAGGCTCGGTCCCTTTCCTGGCGGCTTGTCTTCCGGCCCCGGCGTTTGGGGGTCCCCGGCCGGCAGTTCCGGGAAGGTGATGCCCTGGCTGTTTTCACGCGCATAGATCGCGAGCACCGCGGCATGCGGGATTTCGACGCGCTGGCTCTGCGCCCCGAAACGTGCGGAAAACCGCAAGGCGTCCTCACTGAATTCAAGCTGTTTCGCCGCGCTCGGATGAATGTTCAGCACGATACGACCGTCCTGCACGTAATTCATGGGCACTTTCACACCGTACGCGGTGGCGTCCACCAACACCTGTGGCGTGAACTGATTGTCCACCGCCCAATCATGGACGGCACGCATTAAATAGAGCTTGATCTGGGTCATGCGCCACGGGTCTGTGCGCGGGTTGGCTGATGTTTCACCGCTTGGAGGAACGCATCGCCTTTTCCGCTTCGGTGAGCGACAGCTTGAAGGACTTGCGCTGGAACAACTTCGCGCTGTAATCGAGAATGGGCTTGGCCTGCCGTGGCAGGTCAATGCCCCAGTGATCCAGTCGCCAAAGCAACGGTGCGAGCGAGCAGTCTACGAGTGAAAATTCCTCTCCCATGGCGAACGGCTGCTCTTTGAAGATCGGCGAGATCACCGTCAGCCCGTCGCGCAGCGCGTGGCGCGCGCGTGTGGCCGATTTCTTGTCACCGCCGCTGATGGTTCCAATCAGGCCGTACCAATCACGGTCAAAGCGCACCAACATCAGCCGCGCGCGGGCGCGCGACACCGGGTCCACCGGCATCAGCGGGGGGTGCGGCAACCGCTCATCAAGATATTCGTTGATGATGTTGGATTCGTACAGCACCAGGTCACGGTCGACCATGGTCGGCACCTGGTTGTAGGGATTGAGCTCACCCAGTTCGCGCGGCTTCTTGTTGACGTCCACGTCAAAAATTTGGCACTCGATGTCCTTCTCGAACAGGACAATGCGCGTGCGGTGGCTCCAGGGATCGGTGGTCCCGGAATACAGCGTCATGATCGGCTTGCGCGCTGCGGGTGTGGACAAAATGTTTTTTTCCGTCATGTGGCTCCTGGGCGACGTGTCGCCGCAACCAGTAAATGACCCTGTTGGCTCAATGGACGTCCTTCCAGTATTCCTTCTTCAAGAGATAGGCGAACACCAGGAATATCGCCAGAAAAATAAGCACGTAGACGCCGATCTTGTAGCGCACCAGTTTGGCCGGCTCGCCGAGATAAGTGAGGAAATTCGTGAGGTCACGCATGGCTCGATCATACTCCTTCGGGTCCATGGTCCCGACGCGTTCGATCTCAAAACGGTCGAACACCTCGACGCCATGAACGTCCTTCTTGAACACCGCGCGTTGGTCGCCCTGCCACTCATAAAGCACGTGCGGCATGGCCACGTTGGCAAACACCACGTTGTTCCAGCCGGACGGTGACTTGTTGTCACGGTAGAAACTGCGCATGTAAGTGTAGACCCAGGCCGGCTTGCGCGAACGCGCAATTAGCGAAAGATCGGGCGGCGCCACACCGAACCATTGGCGCGCATCTTCCTTGGGCATCACCGCCTTCATCAGATCGCTAACCTTTTCGGCGGCGAATGTCAGATTTCCCTTCACCAGCTCTTCACTGATGCCGAGATCGTGCCCCATGCGGTTATAGCGCATGTACGAGGCGCTGTGACAGGACAAACAGAAGTTGACGAAGATGCGCGCGCCGTTTTGCAGCGAGGCCTTGTCGCCAAGGTCAATGTTAACGCGGTCGCATTCGACAGTGCCGCAAGACTTGAGACCGCCCGCGGCCAACACACCAGACGGCAGACCAAGGATAAGCATTAGGATCAGGAGCTTTCTCATTTCCAGGTTACCCTTTCCGGCACCGGTTTAATCTTGTCGAACTTGGTGTAGAGAGGCATCAGGAAGAAAAACGCGAAGTACAGTACGGTGAAACCCTGTACCCAGAAGACGTTTTTGAACCAGAACAGGCTCACCACTTCCGGGCTCTTGGTTCCGAGGTAACCCAAAATGATGAAACTCACCACGAATACGCCCAGCGCCGTTTTGTACATCTTGCCGCGGTAGCGAATCGACTTGGCGGGCGAGCGGTCCAGCCATGGGAGGAAGAAGAAGATCACGATGGACAGCCCCATGAATATCACGCCCCAGAGCTTGGCGTCGATCCAAAAGAAATTGTAGACATTGGCGCGCAGAATCGAATAGAACGGAGTGAAGTACCACAGCGGAACAATCTCTGACGGAGTCTGAAGAATATTCGCCGGGACGAAGTTATCGGGTTCTAGGAACCAGCCCCACAGCTCCGGAGCGAAAAAAATGACGGCGGCGAAGATCATCAGAAACACCGTTACCCCGACGATATCTTTCACCGTGTAATACGGATGAAACGGGATGCCGTCGACCGGGAGGCCGTCCGCGCCCTTCGTTTTTTTTATCTCGATACCATCTGGGTTGTTCGAGCCGACCTGGTGCAGGGCCACGATATGCATGAACACCAGCGCCACCAGGATCAGCGGAATGGCAATGACGTGAAACGCGAAAAAGCGGTTGAGGGTGGCGTCGGACACCACGAAATCGCCTCGAAGCCATTCCGACAGCGCCGGACCGATCACCGGGATCGCGTCGAACAACGAGACGATCACTTGTGCGCCCCAGTAGGACATGTTGCCCCACGGCAGCAGGTATCCCATGAAGGCCTCCGCCATGAGCGCTATATAGATGAACATCCCAATGAGCCAGACCAGCTCTCGCGGGTGGCGGTGCGACCCATAAAGCAAAGCGCGAAACATGTGCAGATAGACCATGATGAAGAAGAACGATGCGCCGGTGGAATGCATATAGCGGATCAGCCAGCCCCATTCCACGTCTCGCATGATGTACTCGACCGAGGCGAACGCCAGCTCGGTATCCGGTTTGTAATGCATGGTGAGAAAAATGCCGGTAACGATCTGTATCACCAGCACCAAAAGTGCGAGCGATCCGAAGTAGTACCAGAAGTTAAAATTCTTGGGCGCGTAGTATTCGGCGAGATGTTCCTTCCAGACCTTGGTCAGGGGAAAGCGGTCGTCAATCCAAGCCAGCAGCTTTTCCATCACGCGGTTCCTCTCTGGTCAGCGCCAATGATGATGCGCGAGTCGGAGAGATAGGCATGTGGCGGCACCACCAGGTTGGTGGGTGCGGGAACGTTCTTGTACACACGGCCGGCGAGATCGAACTTGGAACCGTGGCAGGGACAGAAAAATCCGCCCTTCCAGTTGTCGCCGAGGCCCGAGCCGGCACCGGCTTCGAGACGCTTGTCCGGGGAACAGCCGAGATGGGTGCAGATACCGACCAGCACAAGGAATTCCGGCTTGATCGAGCGCGGCACGTTTTGTGCATAAGCGGGCTGCTGATCGACGACCGTGGATTCCGGATCGACAAGAAGCGGATCGACTTCGGGGAGGGACTTCAACATTTCCGGCGTCCGTCGCAGAATCCACACCGGTTTACCACGCCATTCGACCGTGAGCAGCTGACCGGATTCGATCTTGCTGATATCCACCTCGACCGGTGCGCCGGCAGCCTTGGCACGGGCGCTCGGGAGCATACTGAGGACGAAGGGGGTAACCGCCAATGCCGTTCCAACCACTCCTAATCCGCTGGTGATCGCCAGCAAGCGCCGGCGGCGCGGATTAACAACCTCATTACTCATGAAACCCCCTCAATCTGTTGGAGCAAAAAACAGAAAATCACGCACAAGGGCGTAATTTTCTTAAGAACTCAAGATGAATCGCCAATGAATCGTTACGAAATCGCCCGTCCCCGAAAAACGGCGCATAGGATTATATATCATCTCTGCCGGAGTCAAGCACTTAGATCAAGTTGTGTTGAAGATTTTTTTCCGAAAATCACCGATATTCGACAAACCCGATGGCCTAATGGCGCGCGCGTACGGCCATATCAGATAGAATCGTCGTCCGGACATCTGGATTAGGCACACTGAACATGAGTTTGCGTCAAACCCTGACTTATCTCGTCCAGGCCGTTGTCTTGGGGCTGGCCATCGCCTTCGTGGTGCTATATGTGTGGCCCGAGATTACCGGTCAGGAACCATCAAAGGTCGAGATCCGCCAGACCGCGCCTGAACTCGCGGCACAATCAGTCGGCGGCCCCAATTCTTACGCCACGGCAGTGGATCGTGCCTCATCCGCGGTGGTCAATATCAACACCGCGAAAGTCATTACGGTGCGGCCACATCCCTTCTTCGATGATCCCATCTTCCGCCAATTCTTCGGCGGTGCCGACAACTTGATCACTCCACGCAAACGCGTGGAAACCAGCCTCGGCTCCGGCGTTATCATGAGCGCGCAGGGCATTATTCTCACCAATCATCACGTCATTCGCGGTGCCGACGCGATCCAGGTATCGCTTCAGGATGGGCGTATGGTGCAGGCGAAAGTCGTGGGCAGCGATCCGGAAACAGACATCGCGGTGCTGAAAATCGACCTCAAGAAACTGCCGGTGATCACGCTCGGGCATTCCGACAAGCTGCGCGTCGGCGACGTGGTGCTGGCCATCGGCAATCCCTTCGGCGTGGGCCAGACCGTGACCATGGGCATCGTCAGCGCCACCGGTCGCAACAAGCTCGGTATCAACACCTTCGAGAACTTCATTCAGACCGACGCCGCCATCAACCCGGGCAATTCGGGTGGCGCGCTGATCGACGCTGAGGGAAATCTGGTCGGTATCAACACGGCGATTTTCTCGCGCAGTGGCGGCAACCAGGGTATTGGCTTTGCCATTCCGACCAGTCTCGCCCAGAACGTGATGGAAGAGATTATCAAGCATGGCCGCCCGCAGCGTGGCTGGCTTGGGATCGAAGCGCAAGTCATCACTCCCCAAATCGCGCGTGCGCTCGAACTCAAGGACACGAAGGGCGTGGTGGTGGTCGGCGTGGTGCGCGGCGGGCCGGCACATAAGGCCGGCTTGCAGCCGGGCGATGTGCTGGTTTCCATTGACGGGAAGAAAATCAACGAGGCGCGCGAGGCGTTGCTGAACATTTCCAGCCATAAGCCCGGGAGTGTGGTGAAACTGGGTATCCTGCGCGAGGGGAAATCAATGATGCTGCAAGCCACCGCCATCGAACGCCCGACGCGTACGGCGGCGACGGAGTAGAGCGGATCGGTCGAGTTTTTTTCTGGCGGTTCCTCCCGTGATTTCTCCGGAATAATTATTCCTTCCTATTTCTCTGTCGACTTGTCGGAAAATGCATCGTCGTCCTTCTTGAATTCGTTTCCAATATCGGTCTCGCTCAAGTTGTGCCGGCCGCTGTCCACGGCGGCGTCCGCCGAGCGTTTCATCCAGCGCGACACGAACAGCCCGACCTCGAACAACAGGATCATGGGCACCGCCAGAAAGAACTGGGAAAAGACATCCGGCGGCGTGATGACCGCGGCCACGACGAAGGCCCACAGGATCACGTAAGGGCGTTTCTGCGCCAGCGTGTCGGGATTGATCACGCCCATGCGCGCCAGCAACACCACCGCCACCGGCACCTCGAAGGCGATACCGAAGGCGAAGAACATGGAAAACACGAAATCCATGTAGGAGCGAATGTCGGTCATCATGGTCACGCCGGGCGGAAGCGCGTGGACGAAAAACCCGAAAGCCATCGGGAACACCACGAAATAAGCAAAAGACATACCGCTGTAGAACAGGAATGTGCTGGACAGCAATAACGGCATCACCAGACGCCGCTCGTGTTTGTACAAACCCGGGGCAACGAAGGCCCAAAGCTGGTACAGCAAGAATGGAATAGTGATGACGATCGCCACGGCGAGTGTGAGCTTGATCGGTGTCAGAAACGGCGAGGCCACCTCGGTCGCAATCATGGTGGCGCCCGTCGGCAATACGCCCATGAGCGGCTTGGCCACCGCCGTGTACACCTCCGCCGCAAACGGGATCAGCCCCAGGAACACCACGGCAATGGCAATCACCGAGTAGAGCAGGCGGTCGCGCAGCTCCAACAGATGCGAAATCAGGCCGCCTTCAGCGACGCCGGGTTTTTCGGGATTTGCCATGTTTCTTTCCAGCCCGTGCCTTGCCGCGGGAGCCGCCACGCCGGTGCGCCGCATTAGATGGCGCCGCCGTCCCATCTGTGAGTGCGGTCACTTCAGAAGAATGGATCGTGGGAGAGGAAAGCTCGGGATTTATCTCCGTGAAACCCTTCACCAGTTCACCCGAGGTGTTTTGCATCATTTGGCGGGTATCGTTCAGCTCCTCTTTGAGCTTACGCAACTCCGCCAGATCTTCCGAATGGATCTCGCGGTCGATGTCCTGTTTGACGTCGGTGATAAAGCGCCGCAATTGCCCCATCCAGCGGCCGGCGGTGCGCGCCACCTCCGGCAGGCGTTTCGGGCCCAACACAATCAACGCGATCAGGCTGACCGCCACCAGTTCGGAAAAGCCGATGTCGAACATCGTGCGTGACCGTGGCGGAAAACGGGACTAGCTCTTTTGTTTCTTCTTGGAGGTAACTTCCGCGTCGATCACGCGGCCGGGATCGTTTTTCATTTTCTTGGATTGATCGCCCTCCTCTGACTCCGACGGGGGATTGTCTCCACCTTCCTTCATCGACTGTTTGAAGCTCTTGATGGCGCCGCCGAGGTCGCCACCGAGATTGCGCAGCTTCTTGGTGCCGAAAATCAGCAACACGATGACCAGTACGACTATCCAGTGCCAAATGCTGAAAGTACCCATGCTGTTTCTCCAAAAAATTCTGTTCGTGCCTAATACTTGCTCTCGCGTGGTGTCATCACCCACGAAGTTACTGACGTGGGCGCGAGGCCTTCTCCTCCAGGCCAGACACGCCAAAGCGGCGATCCAGCTCAGAGAGGATATCATCCGGCTTCAGTCCCGTCTGCGCAAGCATAATCAACGTGTGGAACCACAGATCGGCGGTCTCGTGAATGATTTTGACACGCTCGCCGGTCTTGGCCGCGAGCACCGTTTCGGTTGCTTCCTCGCCGACCTTCTTAAGAATGGCGTCCAGACCCTTGGCGTACAGACCCGCGACATAGGAGCTTTGTGGATCGGCGCCTTTGCGTGATTCGAGCACATCCCCCAGTTTTTTCAATACGTCGGACATATTATTTCCTGCCATAGATTTCCTGCTCGCTCTTGATGACTGGTTCCACTGTCGCCCAGCGGTCGTCCTGCAATTGCTGGTAGAAACAGCGCTCACGGCCGGTGTGGCAAGCGATTCCGCCATGCTGCTCTACGATCAGCAGCACCGCATCGCCATCGCAGTCGAGGCGAATGTCGCGCACCGCCTGTACGTGACCGGATTCCTCGCCCTTGCGCCAGAGCTTGCTACGTGAGCGCGACCAGTACACCGCTCGCTTCTCTTTCGCCGTGGCGCGGAGCGCCTCGCGATTCATCCAGGCGAGCGTGAGCACCTTGCCAGTATTGGCCTCCTGCGCGATGGCGGGGACCAAACCCTCGGCATTCCATTTGACCGCATTGAGCCAGGCGTCACTCATGGCAGAATGATATCAGGAATGGGCGCGCGCGGGCGCGAGAGACAGGTTATTGCCTAACTTCGATGCCGGACGCGGCCATGCGCTGCTTGGCCTGCGCCACGGTATATTCCCCGAAATGAAAGATGCTGGCGGCCAGGACCGCATCGGCATGACCTTGAAGGATACCCTCGACAAGGTGATCAAGATTTCCAACACCGCCGGAGGCAATCACGGGAATACTGACGGCATCGCACACGGCGCGCGTGAGCTTGAGATCGAAGCCGTCCTTGGTGCCGTCGCGGTCCATGCTGGTCAGCAGGATTTCGCCGGCGCCGTATTCCGTCATCTTCCGCGCCCACGCCAGCGCATCGAGACCGGTCGCCTGGCGCCCGCCGTGGGTGTACACCTCCCAGCGGTCCGGCGCGGTCTGCTTGGCGTCGATGGCCACGACGATACATTGTGAACCGAAATGATCCGTTGTCTCCCGGACGAATTCAGGACGCGCCACCGCCGCGGTGTTGATCGCGACTTTGTCAGCACCGGCATTGAGCATACGGCGCACGTCCTCAAGCTTACGGATGCCTCCACCTACGGTGAGCGGGATGAACACTTCGCTTGCCATGGCCTCGACCACGTGCACCATGGTCTCGCGGTTGTCAGAGCTGGCTGTGATATCGAGGAAGGTGACCTCGTCAGCACCCTGCTCGTCATACCGGCGCGCGACCTCTACCGGGTCGCCGGCATCGCGAATGTCCACGAAGCGCACACCCTTAACAACGCGGCCATTATCCACGTCGAGACAGGGAATGATGCGTTTGGCCAGGCCCATGGGTTGATGATTCGCCGGAGTGAGAACGAAGGATAATAAATTATATTCGCTGTGTACTCAGCAGTCAGCCGGTCTTGGTTATTTTATCCGCGAGCTTCTGGGCCTCGGCAAAGTCAAGCGTGCCTTCGTAAATGGCGCGCCCGGTGATGGCGCCGACAATGCCGGCCTCTCCGGCCTCGCACACCTTGCGGATATCATCAATATTGGTGATGCCACCGGAGGCGATGACCGGTATGGAAATGGCCTCGGCCAGTTTAATTGTTGCCTCGATATTCACGCCGGTCATCATACCGTCGCGGCCGATATCGGTATAGACAATCGCCTCGACACCGTCATCCTGGTATTTCTTCGCCAGATCGACCACATCGTGTCCCGATAGCTTGGACCAACCGTCGATGGCCACCTTGCCATCCCGGGCGTCGAGCCCGACGATGATGTGACCGGGAAATTCCGTGCACACGTCGCTGACGAAGTGCGGCGCGTTGACCGCCTTGGTGCCGAGGATCACGTAGCGCACGCCCATGTCGAGATAGGCCTGGATCGTTTCTTCGTCGCGGATTCCGCCTCCCAACTGCACCGGCACTTCCGGAAAGGCGGACAGGATGGCCTGAATGGCCGCGGCGTTCACCGGCTTGCCGGACGAAGCGCCGTTAAGATCGACGATGTGCAGCCGGCGTGCGCCGGCCTCGACCCAACGTTTGGCCATGGCCACCGGGTCATCGGAGAAAATTGTTTCGTCGTTCATGCGCCCCTGGCGCAGGCGCACGCACTTGCCGTCTTTGATATCAATCGCGGGAATGATCAGCACAAACTGGCTCCGGATATATTCTGATATGGGTATGAATAGGGGTTGAACCTGATTTGATCTGCAGGGTTAGTGGCTTCCGTCCCAGGACATGAAATTTTCCAATAAACGCAGGCCGCCGCGCTGGGATTTTTCAGGGTGGAATTGGACTGCGAAAATATTGGCACGGGCGGCGGCCGAGGTAAACCGCAGCGCATACGATGTTTCGCCGGCGACATCGCTAGGGTCGGCCGAATCGACGAAGTAACTGTGGACGAAATAAAAACGCGTATTCTGGGGGATGCCATGCCACATCGGGTGCGCCGTGGTCTGGTGCACTTCATTCCAGCCCATGTGCGGTACCTTGAGCCTCAGGCCGGTGTCCTTATCGGTCATTTTTTCCACCGGAAAGCGCTTCACGGCGCCCGCCAGCAGGCTTAAGCCTGGCGTGCCGCCCCCCTCCTCGCTGAAATCGTACAAAGCCTGGAGACCGAGGCAAATACCGAGAAAGGGCTTAGTTTTCATGGCTTCGAGGAGAGAGTCGCGCAAACCATTGCCTTCGAGTGCCGTCATGCAGGCGCCGATGGCGCCCTGCCCCGGAAACACCACGCGCGCGGCGGCGCGGATGTCTGCGGTCGCGGTAGTGAGCTGGACACGCGCGCGGGGCGCGACGTGTTCGATCGCCTTGCACACCGACCGCAGATTCCCCATGCCGTAATCGATCACCGCCACCGTAGTCATAAGTATAGCTACCGGACGGTAACGGATTGAAATGTCAGGGGCATGACTGACGCTGTCCCATGAAAAGATCAGTTCCTTGGCTACAGGCTTCCCTTGGTGGATGGTACGGAATCGGATGCGCGCGAGTCCACTTCGACCGCCATGCGCAGCGCCCGTCCGAAGGCCTTGAAGATCGTCTCGGCATTGTGATGCGCGTTCTTGCCGCGCAGACAGTCCACGTGCAGGGTGACCAGCGCGTGGTTGCAAAAACCTTGGAAAAATTCGTGCACCAAGTCCACGTCGAATTCGCCCACGCGCGAGCGAGGGAAATCCACGTGATATTCCAACCCGGGACGTCCCGAGAAATCGATGACCACGCGCGACAGCGCTTCATCGAGCGGTACGTAGGCGTGACCGTAACGCCGTATTCCTTTCTTATCGCCCACTGCTTTAGCGATCGCTTTGCCCAGCGTGATGCCGATGTCTTCCACGGTGTGATGTGCGTCGATTTGCAGGTCACCCTTGGCTTCCAGGTTGAGATCAATCAACCCGTGGCGTGCGACCTGCTCCAGCATGTGTTCGAGGAATGGCAAACCGGTATTGAGGCGAGACGCACCCGTTCCGTCCAGGTTTACGGAAAGGCTGATCTGGGTTTCCTTGGTATTGCGCGAAACTTCCGCGCGCCGGCTAGACACGGCTGTTCTCCGAAGCGTTTGTAATTTTTATGGTATCACACCGGTAAACCATAGACGACTTAGCACGACGCCTCAAGCGCCTTGAGAAAGAATGCATTTTCCTCCGGCGTGCCGACGGTCACGCGCAGGCAATTCCGCAGCAACCCGCCGGCGGCATTCATGTTCTTAACTAGAACGCCACGCGAACGTAGGCCCTCGAATGCCTGATCCGCGTCCCCGTTCAGGATTCGAAACAGGATGAAATTGGCTTGGCTCGCCCATACCTGCACGCTTTTTAGGCGACCGAGCGATTTGAGCAGCTTTTCCCGTTCCGCTCTGATTATTCCCGCCTGCTCATCGAGCAACACAAGATGTGCCAGTACAAACTCCGCGCTTGCCTGCGTCAGGGTGCCGATGTTGTACGGCAGCCGCACCTTGTTGAATTCCGCGAGCCAATATCGTGGTCCCGCGAGCACCCCGAGCCGCAGGCCGGCAAGGCCTTGCTTCGAGAACGTGCGCATGATCAGGAGATTGTTATGCTGACCCAGTTGATCCATGAAACTCTCCCCGGCAAAGGCATGGTAGGCCTCATCCACCACCACCAACCCCGGTGCCTGCTCGATCACACGCAAAATATCCTCGCGTGCGAACAGGTTCGCGGTGGGATTGTTAGGGTAGGAAAGGAAAATCACCGCCGGCTTGTGCGTGGCCATGGCCTTGATCAGCAACGGCATGTCGAGGGTAAAATCCTCCGTCAGCGGCACACCGACAAACTTCATGCCGGTGAATGTGGCGATCATCTCGTACATGACGAAAGTCGGTGTGGGGGCGAGCACCACCGCCTCCGGCCTTGAAACGGCTATCAGAATGATCTGGATGAGCTCATCCGAGCCGTTCCCCAACAGCAACTCCATCTCCTCCGGAACACCCAGCGCCGCGCACAGCCGCTCACGCAGGCGACAGGCATCGGGGTCAGGATAGCGGTTAAGCGTCACCTGGCGCAACGCATCGAGCCACGCCAGCCGGATGTTATCCGGCCAGGAATAGGGATTCTCCATGGCATCCAGCTTGATGAGCCCGGCGGCGTTCGTCACATGATAGGCCTTGAGCGCCCGGATTTCCGGGCGGATCAATGCGTCAACCTTCTTTTGAATCATATCGATCATAAGATTCTGAACCGCCAAGGACGCCAAGAGATAGAGATTGAGAAGATTTCAGCCACAGAATTTCGTGTCGATCTCGGCGTCCTTAGCGATTAAATTATTTTTTAATTCGGTATTCCGCCGAGCGCGCGTGCGCCGTCAGCCCCTCGCCACGCGACAGCACGGAAGCGGTGTGGCCGAGACGGGAAGCGCCGTCCGCCGAGCACTGGATGAGGCTCGTGCGTTTCTGGAAATCGTAAACGCCTAGCGGTGAAGAGAAGCGCGCGGTGCCGGAAGTTGGTAACACGTGATTTGGCCCGGCGCAGTAATCGCCGACCGCTTCCGCGGTATAGCGGCCGAGAAATATCGCGCCGGCATGACGCACGCGCCTGGCAGCCGCTTCGGGATTATCCACCGAGAGTTCGAGATGCTCCGGTGCGAGGCGATTAACCAGCGCCAGCGCCTCTTCGAGATTTGCGGCGGTGATCAGCGCACCGCGGGTTTCAAGCGACATGCGAATAATATCGCGCCGCTCCAAGCCGGGCAGTAGGGTTTCGATGGCCGCGCGCACTTTTCCGGTAAAGCCTTCATCGAGACTGATCAATATCGCCTGTGCGTCTTCGTCATGCTCTGCCTGCGAGAACAGGTCCATCGCGATCCACTCGGGATCGGTCCGACCGTCGCACAACACCACGATCTCGGACGGTCCGGCGATCATGTCAATGTCGACCGCACCGAACACGAGACGCTTGGCCGTGGCGACATAGATGTTGCCCGGTCCGACGATCTTGTCCACTTTGGGAATGGATTCAGTACCGTAAGCGAGTGCGGCCACCGCCTGCGCGCCGCCGATGGTGAACACACGATCGACCCCGCCGAGATAAGCCGCGCCGAGCACCAATGGATTGATCTCGCCCTCCGGTGCCGGCACCACCATGATGAGTTCCGGCACGTCGGCGACCTTGGCCGGTATCGCGTTCATCAGCACCGAGGAAGGATAGGCGGCCTTGCCGCCGGGCACGTAAAGGCCGACGCGCTCAAGCGCCGTTACCTGCTGCCCCAGAAGCGTGCCGTCGGGCTCGGTATAGCTCCAGGACTCGGCGCGTTGGCGCTCGTGATAGGCGCGGATACGCTCGGCGGCATTCGCCAGCGCTTCATATTGTTCCTTGGTGAGCGCGCGCGAGGCCTCACGCAGGCGCGGTCGCGCGATTTCAAGTTCCGCCACGGACGCCGTGTCGCGGCGGTCGAACCGGCGGGTGTATTCGAGCAGGGCCTCGTCGCCGCGGGCCCGCACTTCGGCGACGATCTCCTTCACCGTCACTTCTATCTTTGGATCTACCGCTTGCGCACGTTCCAGCAACCGGGCGAATTCGCGGTCGAATCCGGCATCGCCGGTTTTTAGCTGGCGCAGATTAAGAGCGCTCATGGGAGTATCAGGCGACTGCCTTCTCCAGCCGTTTCACGAGATCTTTCAGCGCCTGCTGTTTGATTTTCATGGAGGCGCGGTTGGCCACAAGCCAGGCGCTGATATCGGCGATATGCTCGACCTCGGCCAGCCCATTGGCCTTGAGCGTATTGCCGGTATCAACCAAATCCACTATTCGGTCGGACAGGCCCACCAGGGGGGCCAATTCCATGGAACCGTAAAGCTTGATGATGTCGGTCTGGATGCCCTTGGCGGCGAAGTGGCGCTGCGTGGTTTTGACGTACTTGGTGGCAATGCGCAACCTCGTCCAGCTGCCGGGATCGTCACGCGAGGCCAGGCTCTTGGGTTCGGCGACCATCATACGGCACCGGGCGATTTTCAAATCGAGCAACTCATAAAGACCGTCACCGTCGTACTCCATCAGCACGTCCTTGCCGGCGATGCCGAGATCGGCGGCGCCGAACCGAACATAGGTGGGCACGTCCGCCGCGCGGATGATGGTGAGTTTTACCTCGGGGAGGTTGGTGTCGAGGATGAGCTTGCGGCTTTTGAGCGGATTTTCGGAAGGACGGATACCGGCGCGCTCAAGCAGTGGCAGACCCTCTTCCAGGATCCGCCCCTTGGACAGGGCGATATTGAGCGTCATGGTCATGGTTCACGCCGATTGCTTTCGCGCCGCGCGAGCGGCGAGTTCTCCCGGGACGCGGCGGATGCGCGCGCCTAACTGCGCTAGTTTTTCTTCGATACACTCATAACCACGGTCGATGTGATAAATCCGGTCAACCACGGTCTCGCCCTCCGCCACCAGACCGGCCAGCGCTAGGCTCGCCGAGGCGCGCAGGTCGGTCGCCATGACCGGCGCCCCTTTCAAACTTTTCACGCCGGTCACGATCGCGGTGTTGCCTTCCATTTCGATCTTCGCACCCATGCGCTGCAATTCATAGACGTGCATGAAGCGGTTTTCAAAAATCGTTTCGGTGACGTTGCCACTGCCATCGGCCACTGCGTTCAGCGCGATAAACTGCGCCTGCATGTCCGTCGGAAACGCCGGATAGGGGGCGGTGCGAACCGTAACACCCTTCGGACGCCGGTCCTGCATGTCGAGGCTAATCCAGTTCGGGCCAGTTTCGATCACGGCGCCGGCCTCACGCAGCTTGTCGAGCACTGCCTGCAGCAGATCGGGACGCACATTGCGTAGGCGCACGTTGCCGCATGTCATCGCCCCAGCTACCAGATAGGTTCCGGTTTCGATGCGGTCGGGAATGACGTCATGCATGGCGCCGTGCAATCGCTCGACACCTTCGATCCTGATTTCATCCGTGCCGGCGCCGGTGATCCTTGCGCCCATGGCGTTCAGGCATTTGGCCAGATCCGCGACTTCCGGCTCACGCGCGGCGTTTTCGATGATCGTGGAGCCCTTCGCCAGCGTTGCTGCCATCATGATGTTCTCCGTCCCCGTGACGGAGACGAGGTCCATGAAGATGCGTGCACCCTTCAGGCGTTTCGCCTTGGCGCGGATATAACCGCCATCGAGATTGATCTCCGCCCCCATGGCCTGAAGACCCTTGATGTGCAGATTCACTGGGCGCGACCCGATGGCACAGCCCCCGGGCAAGGACACCTCGGCCTCGCCAAAGCGCGCGAGCAGTGGACCCAGCACCAGAATCGAGGCGCGCATCGTGCGCACCAACTCATACGGTGCGCGCACGGACGTGTTCTGGCTCGAATCGGCTTCGATCACCATCTTGTCGCCAACCACCAGTCGCACACCCATGCGGCCGAGCAGCTCCATGGTCGTGGTGATGTCCTGCAGGTGTGGAACATTGCCAATGCTGACTGTCTCGTTGGTCAACAGCGAGGCCACCAGCACTGGCAGCGCGGCGTTCTTCGCGCCTGAAATTTTTATCTCGCCACGCAGCGGTTTCCCGCCCGTGACTATCAGTTGGTCCATGTGCGCTTCAATCTCGATGTCATAAAAAAACAAAGCCGCCAGAAGGCGGCTTTGTCCGGTCGGTGCGACCGACGCTTAACCCATTGCCTTGGCAATCAGTTTCTGGAGCTCACCATTCTTGAACAGCTCTATCATAATATCACAGCCTCCGACCAGTTCGCCGTTAAGGTACAGCTGCGGGAAGGTCGGCCAATTGGAGTATTCCTTGAGGCCTTGGCGGATTTCAGGGTCCGACAGGATGTCGTAGCTCGTGTATTTGGCGCCGCAGGCGCCCAGTAACTGCGTGGCCTTGGCCGAAAAGCCGCATTGCGGGAACTTAGGCGTGCCTTTCATGTAGAGCACGACCTTGTCGGCGGAAAGCTGCTCGCGAATTTTGTCCTGGGTGTCCATGCAAACCTCTCGTGCTTCAGTTAATGCTGATAAACCGCCGGCGTGTCATTCACCCGGTGCTTGGGTACGCAATGACAGGGCATGAATCTCGTTCCCCATCTTGTCGCCCAGCGCCTGGTAGATTATCTGGTGCCGCTGCAACATGCTTTTGCCGGTGAATTCGTCGGCAGTAACCTCGGCCTCAAAATGATGGCCATCGCCAGTCACCGAGACGTGCGCACCCGGAAGACCGCGTTCAATCATCTGCTTAATGTCATCCGGTTGTATCATTTCTTTAATTATCCGGTCCCTTTTCGCTATTTCAAGAGATATAGCCTTAAGAGATAGGTTGTGAGCGTGTTCGGCGTCCCGGAATCCCGTGAAACTCAATTATAGACACATGGAACGGGAAGAGTTCCTGCCAGAAGACAGCCTCTTTCAGGCCATCAATCGCGCAGTTTATAGCCCGACTTGAGCAGTGCCAGCGTAATGCCGGTCAAGACCACCAGAAACAGCGTCACGATCCCGAGGCTGCGGGCGGGTGCGATATCGGCAATCCCGAAGAATCCGTAGCGGAAGCCGTCAATCATGTAAAAGAACGGATTGAAGTGCGACAGGGTCTGCCAGAATTCCGGCAACGAATGGATTGAGTAAAACACCCCCGAGAGGAACGACAGCGGCAAAATGATGAAATTCTGGAACCCCGCGAGTTGATCAAATTTCTCGGCCCACACACCCGCCATCACGCCGACGGTTCCCAGGGTGGCACTGCTCAGAAACATGAAAAGCAGAATGAAGCCCGGGTGCTTGACGGGTATCTCCGTGAACACCAGCGCCACGAGAAATACCCCGATACCCACTAACACACCGCGCACCACCGACGCCAAGACATAAGCGAGAAAGAATTCGAAGTGCGACAGCGGTGTCAGCATCATGAACAAGATATTGCCCGTCACCTTGGACTGGATCAGGCTTGATGAGCTGTTGGCGAAGGCATTCTGGATCACCGACATCATCATGAGTCCCGGGATCAGGAACACGGTGTAGCTCACACCGGGAAAGGCTTGCACCCGACCCTCGAAAACGTGTCCGAAGACGACCAGGTAGAGCATGGCGGTGATGACCGGGGCGATCAGGGTTTGCAGCAGCACCTTCCCGAAGCGCAAAACCTCCTTGTAGAAGAGGGTGTAGAGACCGACCAGGTTCACGCGCGGTTTCTCCGGGTCAGCTCGACAAACACGTCCTCCAGGTCCGCCCCCTCCATGTTGAGGTCAATGATCACGGCGCCGTGTGCGCGCAGGACATCGAGCACGGCGATGACGGAATCCGCGCTTTTATCGAGTTGCAGCTCAAGCTGATTGCCCTCCTGCCGGCGTACTTTGGGCGCCAGATTTTCCGGCAACGGGCCAAGCGGCTGCTCGGTGGTAATGCAAACCCGCCGCGTGCGGCCGATCCCATGCGCCATCAGTGACTTCTTGGAATCGAGCGCCACGAGCTTGCCGAGATTGAGTATGGCAATCCGGTCGCACAAGGCTTCGGCCTCTTCCAGGTAATGCGTGGTCAGGACGATGGTGTGGCCTTCGCGGTGCAGGCGACGGATAAAATCCCACAAGGACTTGCGCAACTCGACATCCACCCCCGCTGTCGGCTCATCCAGCACTACCACCTCGGGGCGATGCACCAGAGCCTGCGCGATCATGACACGCCGCTTCATCCCGCCCGACAATGCGCGCATGTTGGCGCTGGCCTTGTCGGTCAGCATGAGCGCCGCCATCAGCTCGTCAATCCAAGTGTCGTTTTTGTGCAGGCCAAAATAGCCCGACTGAATGCGCAGCACCTCGTGCACGTTGAAAAAGGGGTCGTAGGTCAGCTCCTGTGGCACCACGCCCAGGAGCCGCCGCGTGCGGCGGTAGTCCGTCACCACATCGTGTCCCAATACGTTCACCCGGCCGCTGTCGAGCCGGGTTAGCCCGGCGAGGATATTGATGAGCGTGGATTTGCCCGCGCCGTTAGGTCCAAGCAGGCCGAAAAACTCGCCCCGCTCGACGGCCAGGTTGATATTGTCGAGCGCATGGACCCTGGCGTAATGCTTGTTGAGTCCCGAAATTGAGATGGCCGGCATGGAAGATAAGCGTGGGGTGGAGCCGGGTGTTACGAAACAGGGATCACTTGTGGTTTTGTTCGTTTTCCAGGCTGAACATCTGCTGCAGACCGTTCACACGGATAAGATCGCGTATCTGTTCTGGAATATGGGCAAACACGAGTTCGCGTTGCGCGGTACGCGCCATCTGCAACCACTCGATCATCAGTGCCAGCCCGGCACTGTCTGACTGGGTAACGCCCTTCATATCGATGGTGACTGGCTTTGCGTCTCCTTGCAGCAGGTTGCCCGCCTGGTCCTGAAACCGGGGCACGGTCTGAAACGTCAGACTTCCGGAGATCTCGAATACCCCATCACCGCGGGCGGTCAGGCCGTTCTCGCTCACCGGCCGGTGCCCGCCTTGCCGCCGTTGGAAGCGGTCTTGCCGGCATCGGACTTGTTGTCCTGCGCCAGACTCGCGATCAAGGCATCGAGGCCTTCCTTCTGCACGCGCGCCGCGAAAGTGGATTGGTAGGTCGAGACCAGGCTGGCGCCTTCGATCGCCACGTCATATACCTTCCAGAGGTTGTTATTGCGAAAAAAACTGTAGTTGATAGCGATCGGCGGACCACCGTCCTTGCGTCGGACTTCGGATTTAACCGTGGCGGTGCGATCGTCCGGGCTCAGGCGAAACGGCAGATAAACAATCTGCTCGTCGTTGTATTTCAGCAGCGCCGTGGCGTAAGTACGCACCAGCAAATCGCGGAATTCCCGGGTGAACTGGGAGCGCTGATCCTCGTTCGCTTCGCGCCAGTAACGCCCCAGCACCGTGCGCGACATGGCGCGAAAATCAAAATGCGTCAGGACGTGCTCGTCCACCATGGCGTAGAGCTTTTTGTGGTCCTTGTTATAGAGGTCCTTGTTGTCCTTGAGTAGCTTTACAATCTTATCGGTAGCCTGGTGCGCCACTTGGTCTGGCGCCATTTCGGATGCCGTCGCGAAATTCGCGAACATCAGGACCAACGTCGCGAAAAGAAACCTTTTCATGAGCACTCCTTTTTGGCTTGCTTCCGAGGAAAGTCTATTTGACGGAACCAGGTTCATTGGCCCTGTCGAAGATCACCTGGCCGACCAGCTTCTCGAGAACCAGGGCCGACTGCGTGGTGCGAATCACGTCGCCGTCCTTAAGATACAACTCGGAACCGCCGGGTTCGAGACCGATATACTGGTCACCCAGCAGTCCCGAGGTCAGGATCGAGGCGCTGCTGTCCTCCGGGATAATCTTGAACTTGCCATCGATGTCCATGGTCACCACCGCCTGGTACTTGTTGTTGTCGAACCCGATGCCCGTGACCCGTCCGACGCGCACCCCGGCCATGGTCACGGCCGCTTTCACCTTCAGACCGCCCACGTTGTCGAAGTTCGCCCTTACCCGGTATCCGTCCACGACGTCCGCGGTGGTGAGATTGCCGACTTTGAAGGCGAGCATGCCGAGCGCGAGAATACCCGCGGCCACGAACAGCCCTACCCACACTTCCAGACTCTTTCGGTTCATCATGTCAGACGTCTCCCAGTGTCAAGGCGGTGAGGATGAAATCCAGCCCCAGCACCGCGAGCGAAGAATATACCACCGTGCGATTGGTGGCGCTTGCCACGCCTTCCGAGGTTGGCACAGCGTCATAACCCTCGAATACCGCGATCCACGAGACCACCACGCCGAAAACCACACTCTTGATGACGCCGTTCAGGATGTCATCGCGGTAATCGACGCCGTTCTGCATCTGCGACCAGAAAGCGCCGGCGTCCACGCCCAGCAGTCCGACACCGACCAGGTGGCCGCCGAGCACGCCGATGGCGGAGAACAGCGCCGCGAGCAACGGCATGGCGATCACGCCACCGAGGAAGCGCGGAGCGATCACGCGCGTGACGGGATTCACCGCCATCATCTCCATGCCGGCGAGCTGCTCGGTCGCCTTCATGAGGCCGATCTCCGCGGTAAGCGCCGAGCCGGCGCGGCCAGCAAACAGCAATGCCGTCACCACCGGGCCCAACTCGCGCACCAATGACAGCGCCACCAGAAGACCAAGCGAGTTAGCCGAACCGAATTTCACCAGCGTGTTGTAGCCCTGCAGTCCGAGCACCATACCGACGAACAGGCCCGAAACCAGAATGATCAAGAGCGTGAGCACGCCCACGGCGTAGACCTGCTGCACCACCAGATAAAACCGTCGTAGCAGCTCCCACGAACCGGTGATCACCTCGTACAAGAACATCGAGGCCCGGCCGAGGCGTTCGACACTGTTGATGACGATGCTGCCGAGCGCTCGAAGAGTGCTCATGCCGCGCCCTGCATCAGGTCATCGAAATAATCATCAGCCGGATACTGGTAGGGCACCGGACCGTCGGGAAGGCCGTCCATGAATTGCCGGACGTGTTCGGAACCAGATTTTTGCACCTCGGCAGGCGTGCCCTCGCCGATGATCCGACCATCGCCCACGAGGTAGGCGTAATCGGAAATGGCGCAGGTCTCGGCGACGTCGTGCGACACCACGATCGAGGTGATGCTGAGACTCTGGTTGAGCTCGCGGATCAGCTTGGCGATCACGCCCTTGGAGATGGGGTCAAGGCCGGTGAACGGCTCATCGTACATGATCATCATCGGCTCCAGCGCGATGGCACGTGCCAGCGCCGCGCGCCGCGCCATGCCACCGGAGAGTTCCGAGGGCATCAAGTCGCGTGCCCCGCGCAGCCCCACAGCCTCCAGTTTCATCAACACCACTTTACGCAGGAGTGACTCAGGCAGTTTGGTGTGCTCGCGGATGGGGAAAGCTACGTTCTCGAACAGGGTGAGATCGGTCAGCAGCGCGCCGGTCTGGAACAGCATACCCATGCGCTTGCGCAGTTCGAAGAGCTCTTTTGTTTTCAGGTCAGGCACGGACTCGCCGTCCACCGTGAGGGTCCCGCGGTTGGGCTTGATGCGCCCGCCGATGAGATTCAGCAGCGTAGTCTTGCCGCATCCGCTGCCACCCATGATTGCCGTGACTTGGCCGCGCTGGATAGGCATCGTGATGCCCTTCAGGATCGGGCGGGTGCCGTGGGAGAAATAAACATCCTGTATGTCGACCAGGACTTCCTTGCCGGCTGTCGCGTTACGGGGCTGACTCAATCCTCTTCCTTTTAACGATTTAGGGCCGTCTCTCCGAACGGGGAAGCTGCATTCTAGTCAATCCTTACGGCCAATGTCAGCCATTCTTCAGTCAGCCGTACAGCGGTGCCATGTTGACGCGAGTACGCATCCACCGCGCGCTACTGATGGGCGCGATTCTTGACCAGGTCATCCACCACCGCGGGATCGGCCAGCGTCGTGGTGTCGCCGAGATTTGACAGATCGTTCGCCGCGATCTTGCGCAAGATGCGGCGCATGATCTTGCCGGAGCGCGTCTTGGGCAGTCCTGGCGCCCATTGAATAGCATCCGGGTTCGCGAACGGGCCGATTTCCTTACGCACCTGCTGCACCAGCTCCTTGCGCAGGGCGTCGTTCGACTCTACGCCGACTTTAAGCGTGACGTAACAATAAATGCCTTGACCCTTGATGTCGTGCGGGAATCCGACCACCGCCGCCTCGGCCACGGAAGGGTGTAGCACCAGCGCGCTTTCCACCTCAGCCGTGCCGAGACGATGACCGGAGACGTTGAGCACGTCATCGACGCGCCCGGTGATCCAGAAATAACCATCCTTGTCGCGGCGCGCGCCATCGCTGGTGAAGTACATGCCGGGGTAGGTCTTGAAATAAGTGTCGACGAAACGCTGATGATCACCGTACACCGTACGCATCTGTCCCGGCCAGGGACGGGTGATGACAAGATTGCCGCTGCACTCGCCTTC
>Ga0224497_10000187_pt1 | contig 47062 bp, 51 predicted proteins | sample SF_Jul11_sed_USG_4_FD_167970 | JGI IMG/M metagenome (GOLD analysis project Ga0224497, IMG submission 167970) | Sediment microbial communities from San Francisco Bay, California, United States - SF_Jul11_sed_USGS_13 | ecosystem: Environmental > Aquatic > Marine > Sediment | place: USA...
GATCACCAGGCCCTGCTGAAAAGGCATCTCAAGGCAGAAGAGATGACAATCAAGAAGCTGGGAAACATACTGGATCAAGAAGACTAGTCCTCACTTACAAATTATTTTTTTAATTTTTTAGCCTTTAAAATTTCACGTGAACGTACTCAAACACCAATGTTTTCATCTTCAGATAAAACCACTACATTTGAAATCCATACAGCAGGAAGAGGAGCCCAGTAGTTCTCTCGTCATTGAGAATCATATTCTGCCTTTAAATCTAAAAATTCTCAAAATATGGCACTTGAGAAACTTAACTTGGATTGCGTTTGCAGCAGTACTAATGATGATAATTCCATTGCAGTCAATTGCATTTGCAGAGTCATCTTATGACATTAACATCCCTTCGGGTTCCGCTGACAGGGATTCCCCATTTCATTGGTCAAGTGAGAAGGATGGCGATACCTCAGGATTCATTGAGATAATAGTAAATGATACGGTCTTTTGGAAAAATGGGGACATGGCTACCCATACTGTTACTTCTGGAACCCCGCTAAACGGGCCTGATGGAATATTTGATAGTGGTAAGATTGTTCCAGGAAAATTCTTTGTACAAAAGTTTACAGAAGTAGGCGAGTTTCCATATTACTGTACCCTTCATCCGTGGAGAACAGGTCTTGTAAGCGTGGTTTCCGGTCACAGTTATCTGCCCAATGTCGGCTCTGACTTTGGAGACGGTGCCAATGTCTTTGATTTGGAATACAAGTTCAACCGGCTAGTTGACCGTGCAAGCATTGATGAAAGTGCAAAATCAATTTCTTTTGAGTTAAAGGGAAACACGATAAACGATGACAATACGTTGACTCTGTTTCTTCCATCTGCTTTGATCAGCGGAATATCTAGGGTATCTGTCGATGGAGCCATGACAGAGGAATTTACTCAGGAATTCGAAGACGAAATCACCGTACTGGTAATTAACGAGGTTCCTCCCGATGCAAAATCAATCACCGTAACTGGAACCGCAATAGTTCCGGAATTTGGAACAATTGCCGCGATGATTTTGGCAGTTGCGACAATATCGATAATTGCAGTCTCTGCAAGATCAAGACTTGGCATCATGCCAAGAATCTAGACAAGTTGCTTCTTTTTTATTTTAAACCAAGTTCCACGTGGGTCCAGAATATTCACACTAAACTATATCCCCATCACGTTGTGCTGGGGTTAGGACAGGCCGGCGAAAATTAACGTGCCCGAAAGAGCACTCGAACAAGATCCTGATGGTAACACCGATAAGGAAACCTACGAAAAATAATTGCTCTTGTCAGTGACTTGCAGAAATAGACCTGCAAGCATCATATGTTTCATTTAATTCAATCACAGACTGAATTCTCTCCACGATGTCCTTCTGTCCTCCCTCTTTCTCAAAGGTCACAATTAGCAGCCTTTCGGCACTTAGTGCGATTACCAGCTTCTTGAAATTCTCATAGGATTCAAGGATGAACTTTGCGTTTCCAATCTTGTCTGCCATTGTCTTTCTGTAATTCCAATAGTTGATGGTGTACTCCATGACCTGCTTGTTCTGCTCTTCTGTGAGAAAGTCCCTTGTTCCCTGGACCAGTCGTTTCTCAATGATGTCTCCGTTAAGGTCCGCAATGATTACAGACCGCATGTACGGATCCACTTCGATTATAGAGTCCAAGAGGTTCCCGTACTTTACCTCTGCTTCTTTTCTACTTGTCATGGTCTGTTTCCAAATCTGACGCTGTAATTCCACATGCTGTCGACATCATCATGCGACATCTCTTTTTTGAATTAGTTCTGCGAATGTTTTGGCACACATGTCCATGTATGAGTGCATCTGTTTGTCCCACAAATCCACAAAGGACAACCTGAACTTGAGGTAGGATTTTGCAAGACCTGTGGACATGTCGATGTTTGACTCAGCAATTTGTGCTGATGATCTCAGATACCAGTCAAATACTTTCAAAACGTCTTGGTTTACGTTCATTTTTTCAAAGTACTGTTTTTCTGCCATGTTGCATGCGCCATACATGTCCTTGACGGAATGAAGGCATCTTGCGTACAAATCAGAGTAACCCTGAAACAATGAGGGCATTTCGGATTCAATCTTTTCAATAATTCTAGACATATTGTCATTCATCATGTTGCATACTGATACTGCGGTGTCATTTGCGGTATCATTTTTTCTATTTACTTGTTCATTTGTTATTTGCATGATAAAGATGACTCATGTCAGTTAAAGAAGAGAAGGGAAGTTGACCAAACCCAACACGAAATCAACTGGTTTTCTTTGTTTGACTTGAATTCAAAAAGATTCTTGGTTATATCCAAGATTTGCATTAATGCTGTCATGAGACAAAGATTGAGCAAGTCCGCACTTTTATCTTTGAGAAGACCAGGACAAAGTGCAAGGTACAGTGGAAAAGACACTGCAAAGGTATTCAACAAAGCAGAGTGTCCCTATTGCAGCTCAGATCTTGCGTATTTTTATTGGCTGAAATTTGATACTGCTGGATACTGTCCTGACTGTAACGTAAACTGGGTTGAGACAGACAATGGGGCAATATGGAAATTACCTACTCCAGTTGAAGACAATCCACAGCCAATTACCCGAGATTGTGGCATTAAAAATCTTGAAGAGGTGATACAGGATTGATCTGCGGGAATTGCGGAAACAATGCCTCATGGAGGGATCCTGACTGCAACAAGTGTGATGAAAGACTGCATCAGAAAAACTGCAAGGAAAAATCTGCAGACTGCAAATGTCATACAATCAATCAGAACCTATGGGCTTTGAAAAAGCCACAGGTGACACAGAAATGATGTACATATCCGGCGTCTGTCCATACTGCCCAAGTGGCAGGCAGATTGCAGCAGAGAAAACAAAATGGCTGATTCATTTGGCATCTCACAGGGAGGACATCATAAAACATATGACTGATGTTTCAACGTCTTGCATTTTCTGTGCATATCCGGTGGAGTTTGCAAACAAGAAACATGCAGCGTCTCATTACAGATGGGGACACCAAAAGAGCAAACTGCTCAACTGGGCACTGCAATGTCTTCCAAGTACACTGGTTGTAGCTTAATCCAAGAAGGTTAGAGGAGGTGCAAAAAATGTTTCAAAAAATAAGACAATCGCGATTCGTCGTACCAAGACACAAGAAAATGTACTATGGATTCTATGTCTTAGCTGCAATTGCAATCATAGTTCTTTCATCTGTCCTGTAGAGATATTTTTTAATCTCATTTTTTATAATTTTTAGTTTATTCAAAATGGTGACGGGTCAATCTTGCAAACTACTTTTCAAACAAATGCTTTTCATATTGTTTATATTCGGGGATTGTAATTTACATCTGCCGTCACAAGGTTTGTAGGCAAAACCTAGTTGGAAAGAACCATACGGAAAGAAAAACCTTCAATCTTCCTGAAATAAAAAAATACATCTTTTTTTCCATAGTTATTTTTCTAAGAATTTTCCAATCCTTGGTTATTCCTCAATACAGATAATTCCACGTGGGTCTTATTTTTACACCACTAACTATAACCCCAGTACAACGTGCATCTGGAATGGAAATGAAGGGGTTGGATTCAAAGTACAGCGTGCATGTGGATGTAGTTAGAGACAAAGATTTGCACTATTGAAAATCCATTAAAAACCATCTGACAGTTATTTACAAACAACTCAAACTACTGGAAACCCCCACAAATGAAGAAGGGTTTGACAAACTAATTGTGAAAAAAGACTGAGAAACTAAGAGATACATAGTTCCATTTTTGAGAATAGTATAATTTTCTAATTGATTTCATTGTTGGGGAAAGAAATAGATTATGTTTTCACATATGAGAACTTTAAACTAGTTTAATTATGGATTTGACTACCGAAGGTCATGAGTATTGAAGGGATGTATATGCTAAACAGTGCAGAATATGCCAAAGAAACAATTCATGAAGCCATCAAAATACTTTACACAGATAGAAAAAATGAATTTCAAGTAGCACAAGTAATTCTCGGAGAAAAGAGACAAAAAGAAATGTCAAACTGGAAAGAGTTTGTTTTGAATTTTAGTTTGGATGTAGGAGATTCTTTTAAAACATGGACGGGTCAAAAACAACCCTCGGCAACTTCTCCACAAAAAGCTCTGACCATCCTAAGACAGGTTGGAAATGGTATGACATCAATGAATAAATTAACACACATACTAAACATATCATACAATCTATCGTCTGAGTTCAAAGAGATTTACAGACGTCTGAAATAGAAAATTATGGAGTTAAAATGACTGAAAAACTATATCCAAAAGGGTATCAGCCCATTCACCAAGTGGCTGAAAAGGATAATGTCAGAAATGAATTATTAAACGCCATACTTAGTGATCATACAAAAGAAAAAGAAGAGAGTATAGATACGGATATTTTTGATGTGATGGGAAGAAGAAGATCAACGAGGAAATTCGAGTCAAAGCCCATCGAGGAATGGAAGGTTGAAAAGATATTGGCGGCGGCAGACACTGCACCTACTGCTGGAAATTTTCAAGGCTTTGAGATATTTCATGTAAAGGATGAAAAATTGAAGGAAAAACTGGTAAAGGCCGCAAACAACCAGCCGTATGTCAATTCTCCACTGGTACTGGTATACTGCAAGAACCCATCACGAGTCAAGCTTGATTTTCCTACAACTACACTGAAAAAATTTGCAATACAGGATGCCACACTGGCAGCTGCATACTCGCAACTTGCAGCAACAGCACTGGGCCTCAGCTCAATTTGGATTGGAATGATTGATGAGAAAAAAGTTGCACAGATTATTGGGACAAAACTGATACCATCGTCAATTCTGTGCATTGGCTATCCTACGCAACAGAAACTTCCAAAACCAAGACGAAATCTGGCAGAGCTCATTCACGTATTGGAATCCAAGTAACTTCAAAATAATGAAATCCTGTCAACAAAAATCTCAAATCTACCTCCTTTGATGAGTTATCATTTAAAATGAAATTTAATCTAAGAAAATTTGGCATGGGTCTGGGCCCTGCATTGTTTCTTCTAATCCTGTTAATGCCCACACCTGAAGGGATGCCTGAGACTGCAAAAATGGTCTTTGCAATTTCCGTATGGATGATAGTCTGGTGGATTACAGAGGCCATTCCCATTTATGCGACTGCCTTGCTACCTCTGGGATTAATTCCGACACTTGGAGTGCTGCCAATAAAAGAGATTGCAACCGAGTACATGCATCCAATTATTGTTTTGTTGCTTGGAATGTTCATGATAGCACTGGCAATCGAAAAGTCAGGATTGCATAAAAAAATTGCATACGAGTTAATATCACTTTTTGGATATTCCCCAAAGAGAATTGTGTGGGGATTTATGATTACAACTGCACTGTTATCCACTGTGGTTATGAGCACTACTGTTGTTTTGATATTATTGCCAATTGCAGGGGTGATCTTGACGGCATTATCTAAAATGAATTTTGTAACAACAAAGTTCAAGGTCATCTTCATGCTATCCATAGCATATTCATCATCGATTGGAAGCATGGCAACCTTGATTGGCGCACCACCAAACCTGCTTTATGCAGCAGCAGCAATGGAGATGTTTTCACACAAAGTAACCTTTGCAGAATGGTCTATGCTTGGAGCGCCACTTTCAGTCTCAATGCTGATTCTTTGTGGACTATACATGACCAGACAAATCAGAAAAAGCGATTTTGAGACAACGTCTGAAATCAAAAGAACCATGCTGTTAGAAAAATCCCAAATTGGAAAAACTACGATGGAGCAAAAAACAGTGCTTTCTGTATTGTTGGGGGTGATGGTCTTAATGTTCACTATGCCATTATGGCAGCCTGAGGGTTCTTTTATTACAAACTCAGTGATTGCAATTTTGGGAGGAATTTCGCTCTTTGTTCTGCCAAAAACACGCTCTGAAAGCTTGATGAATTGGGCAGGAATTGAAAGACTTCCCTACGGACTATTGTTTTTGCTTGGAGGGGGATTTGCACTATCTTTGTCATTTGTAGACTCCGGATTGGCAAATTGGATTGCGCATTATCTCTCATTTGTAGGTGAATACCCATTTGAACTAGTAATCATAATTCTGGTTGCAATGATCATGTTTCTGACAAATGTCAAATCAAATACTGCAACAGCTGCAATTTTCATTCCAATAGTTGGAACCATGGCCATACTTAATGGATGGATGCCATTGCCAGTTTTGTTTGCAATAACTGTTGCAACATCGTTTGCATTTCTATTGCCGATGGGAACGCCACCAAATGCCCTCATCTATGAAAAGGCACAGATTCCAATCAAAGCAATGGTAAAGCATGGCATGATTCTCAACATGATGGCAATCGGTTTGATTTCAGCGTTTACCATACTTGTCTCAACTAGAATTCTAATCTGAGAAACAACGGGATAGTTTATCTAACAATTAATTTGTAATAAATCATGTACAAAACAATCCTTGTTCCACATGCCGGAACTCCTGCTGGCGATGAGGCACTAAAGCATGCGATTCATGCTGCAAAAGACACATCTGCTAAAATTATCATATTGCACATTGTAGAAGAGATTCCTCACCCACGATCATTTGGACTGTCCGAATCTGAAAGGGAAAATGTGTTTAACAGCATACATCAGGCAAACGAGGAAATTCGAAAGGGTATGGAAAAAGAGATGGAGAAGAGAATGCAGCAATGCAAAGAGAGCAACATTGAATCTCAAATCAAAGTTGTAATAGGTGATGCAGCAGAGACAATTCTTGATGCTATAGATGAGGAAAAAGTGGATCTAGTGGTAATGGCAAAGAGAAGAAAACTAAAAGGAATGAAAAAACTGCTATCATTAGGCAGTGTCTCAAGAAAAGTTGTTGAAAATGTGACTTGTCCTGTAACTCTGATTGATATTGAAGACATCTGAACAAATAAGAAAAAAATAAGCAATACCACCAATCATCAATACATATTCTATTTGTGGCACATCAGTTAAATTGTGAAACATGATTTAAAAATTATGTTGCTAATGAGTAAAACAAGAAAATTGCATATGCGATGTATCCTCCCAACAAAAGGCCTCCTTCGAATTTATTAATTGAAAGTCCAGATTTCATTATCGGTATCAATAACAAACTGAATGCAATCATTACCACATAATCTCTCATTATCTCTGGGTTCACTACAATTCCCGTAACGGTAGCTGAAGCGCCTGCAATTACAAGAATGTTAAAAATATTACTTCCAATAATGTTTCCAACGGACAAATCAGTATGGCCTTTCTTAATTGCCATTATGGTGGTGATTAGTTCAGGCAAAGATGTTCCTACTGCCAACAACGTTATCCCAATGATGAGATTGGGCACTCCAAAACTCTCAGCTATGATCACGGAATTGTCTACTGTGATAACCGAACTGACAATAAGAAAGATGCTTCCCAGTCCAATGTAAAAAAGGGATCGTTTGTATGAAATCTCTTTTTCATTAGTTATTGCTATTAATGGTGTGTCTTGTATCTTCTCTTTTTTTGATTGCTTGTAGCTAAAAATGGTAAACAAAATTGCACCTGTCATCATGAATATCCCTTCAATTTGTGAAATTTCATTATCCCACGAAATGGGGATAATCAATAATGTAACAAGAATCATGATTGGAATTTCTCTTCTAACTGTAGTTTTTGCCACAACAATTGGGCTTAAAACTGCCGCCACTCCTAAAATCAAACCAATGTTAGCAATATTACTTCCCACAACGTTTCCCATTGTAACATCATTGTAACCGCCTAGTACGGCTGACAGACTAACTGTCAGTTCCGGTGTAGAAGTTCCAAAGGCAACGATAGTTAAACCAATAATCAAATGACTAATGTTAAGTTTTTTGGCAATTGCCACTGAGCCATTTATGAGCCAGTTAGCCCCATAGTAAATCATGACTAGACCGATGACAACTAAAATTGCATTTAGCCAGATTTCAGACATTAACTTTCTGGAATGGATTTTTTTACTTCCAAGTATTGCCTAACTTTTTCCAAATGCATTATCATGTTATTGACATAGTCTAGACCTTCTTGAATTCTTCCTTTTTTCAAGGCCAAGACGAGACCATCTGAATATATCTTAATGTCATCTACCAGCAATTCGGATTCTTTTTTCATGACTCTTGTAATCTAATTACACTAATAAAAAAAATGTTCATTGCCATCTTTGATTTTTATGATGTGTTCAAAAGTGAAAATAAACTCATGCTTTATCTGATGCAATCAACCAATTTCTTTTGAAGAACATATGAGTAAAGACAAAGAACATGTTAATGTAAAACTATCAGAAATAAGAAAAATTTTGGTGCCCTTAGATGGCTCTGATAACTCCAAGCGTGCATTGGTTGAGGCGATATCTCTTGCAAAACTTTGCGATGCAGTAATTACTGGAATTTATGTTATTTCATCAGAACAAGGCATGGGATCGTTTGTAGATGCATTAAAGCCTCTATCAACACTTGAAGAAAAGAACTATGATGGAAAACAACTCTCAGAGGCAAACGGCATTATGGGAGAAGCTAAAAATATTTGTAAAGAATACTCTGTAGAATTTAATGGGATAGCCACAAATGGAATTCCAGGGAACAAAATAGTACAATATGTACAAGACAATGAGTTTGATCATATTGTAATTGGCATGAGTGGAAAGGGACATGTTGGAGAGATTTTACTTGGAAGTGTTTCTGATCATGTCATACACCACGCAAATATTCCTGTAACTATTGTAAAATAATGCCTCTTACAAATGGTGGAAAATCAATTTTTAAATCATGTTTCACAATTTAACTGATGTGCCACAAATAGAATATGTATTGATGATTGGTGTTGCATTAAGCGGAAAGACCACTTATGTCAGGGCAAATTTTGACCATGAGCGAATTACGTTGTCCTATTTTGACAACGACAGGAAAAAGGAGATGGAGTACATAGAGAAATGTCTGAGTCAAGGAAAAAGTATAGTGGTTGATGACACAAATCTGACTACGGCAATACGAAAACAGCACATCAATCTTGCCAAGAAATACAATGCTAGGGTAAGAGGTATTCTGATGAACACTTCAAGAGGATTACTTGAAAAGCGACAGAGAAGCAGGCGTGACCCATTTCCACTATCTGTAATATACAAGCAACTCAACCAATTTGAGACGCCTACAATTGATGAGGGATTTGATGAATTGATCGTAAAAAAAGACTATGTGGAGCCAAGAGATACCTAGTCTACCACATTTCAGATGTTTACAATTACTTCTTTTGATAATTTCCTATCTGGTTTAAATTCTAAATGACGTTATCGCATGCAATGATTAAGACAATACAGACAGTTTCTATGATTACAATTCTTTTGCTTAGCGTCTCTGTAGCATCAATGAGTATGGTTGATTATTCCTATGCCCTAAAAAGCAAGGGAACCCCAAATCCAGTGACGGGTTCAGACAAGGTTTGTGGAGATAGACTGTGTTCAGAGCCAGAAGTAAAATCACAAAAGGAATCAAAGAAAAAAGAAGAGATAAAGACTGAAAAAAAGGCTGAAGAGAAAATCAGGGCTGAAGCTGAAAAGTCCAAAGTACAAAAAGATCCAACAGAATCCCACGAGGAAGAAGCAAAACAATATGCCGAACAGCGTGGTCAAGGTCCATCTTGGAAAACTATTTCAGGAACCATCACATCAGATAAGGATCCTGGGATGGGACATGAGATGCACCAGTTGGCAATACTACTTCAACCAGGCAAGAATCTCTACAAGGGCCACCTGACATATTCCTCATCTGAGAATGTTCAGCTAGTTGTTTTACATGGTCCTCTAAAGAAAGGAGAAGACAAGGGACAGCTGTTTTGGACAACTGATGGACAGACAAAGTATGGTCTGACACTAATTGATCAAAAATCTGACTCTGGAATCTTTACGTTTAGCGGTAAGGCATTGGCAATACATTCTATGAATTCTGAGCCATTTACGGTGACATATTCTGTTACGTACAAGGAGGTACAGCCCTCAAAGATGATCTATTCAGAAAGCATGACATCTATGAAAAGTCAAGCTCTTGGACACGAAGGACATAACATTGCAATGATACTTCCACCAGGTGACGAGTTTTACCGAGGCAGGGTGACATTTGTTGCCTCTGAACCAGTACAATTTGCATCAATGACAGGTCCCATTGGTCCCGGAGATGACAAGGGACAGCCAACATGGACAATTGACGGAAAAACAAAGTATGCATTTACCTTCATCAGAGCAGACAAGACAAGCGGTACGTGGGAATTTTCTGGAAATGGAATAGCATTTCATACCATGAAAGACAATTCATTTACCATGTCATACACTGTTACTCTGGAATCCATTGACAAGTAACATTCTTTATTTTTTTAATGCAGTTTTTTTGTATGTTTGATGAAATTCTATGAAACATAATTGATTTTTTAAAACTAGTGAAAATATTATTTCTTTGTCATACTTTTTCTCAGCATTGAAAATCAATATGCCTAATAATATACAAAACAACTCTTAAGACAAAATGCAAATGCAACTTTTGTGAATCTCTATTCTTTTAGTTTTAACATTTATAATTATTCCTGCTACTACACATGCCAAAACGTGTAAAGTGTAAATTCCTGCAGGTTCTTCAGATATTTTATAAGGTGAAACTTTTGGGTTTGAGACCCCCAAACATTCCTAGTCCTCGTAAAAAATCCAGGACAGTCCCTGTACTTCTTCCCAGCTTGATTCATTTGGATTGTCTTGATTGCTCATGGTACAATATTGTAAAATCTGAATAAAAGAAGAACGTATGATTCCTCAGAATGATCTAAATACTATTTCTGCAAGATTGAAGATGTCTTCATAGGATCTGTCACCAAGGTACAATCGTTCTTGGTCTTAAGATCCGATTATCAGAATTTAGTCATTTCTGGCATTTGTTGTGCTGAATGGAAATCAAAGTATCTGACCATTTATTATCACTTGCAATGCAGAGTAGATCAATGGCTAATACTAACACTAACACGGTAAGGCCTATCTGGCTAATATCCATTGGAGTGATAATCGGTATCGGTTCTGCAGCAATCTATTTTCTAGAGATGGCAGATTCTGACATTACTATTCAGGCCGAAAATCCGAAGATAATGGCTGCAGGGATTACAATTGATGACATTTATCCAAGGGCCGAAAACCCAAATCCTCAGAAGAGAAATTATACGTTGATTGCACAGGATGCAGAAATTGAGGTATCAAAAGGTGTAACGGCAAAGGTATGGACATACAACGGAACAGTTCCGGCACCAACGTTGCGATTCGATGAGGGTGACGAGGTTGAGGTCAAGTTTGTAAATGACACACCGTATGCGCATACCATCCACTTTCATGGAACGCACAACTCTGCAAATGACGGAGTGTTTCCTATGATCAATCCCGGAGAGGAGTACACGTATTCCTTCAAGGCACACGAGGCAGGATTCTTCATGTATCACTGTCATGCGTTTCCCACAACTGAGCATGTAAGGATGGGAATGTTTGGCGCAATGATAATTGATCCCGTACACCATGACATGGAACCTGCAAGGGAGTACCTCTTTGTGCTAAGTGAGTTTGATCCAGAGGATCCGCTTGCAACATTCACAAAGTACTATCCCATCAACGGGTATGCAAACCAGTACATGGATAATCCAATTCAGGTGGTAGAAGGTGAGCTTGCACGATTTTACGTGATGGGAATTGGTGGCGTACTGCAATCTCCATTCCACGTCCACAGCACCATCTTCAAGGTGTGGCAGTCGGGAATACTTTGGAATGAACCACACTGGGCGCAGACCCACCTTGTTGGAAATGGTGACACCGCAATAATTGAGGCAAGCTGGAACGAAGCAGGAAGATACCTCTTCCATGTTCACGGAATACAGGAGGAACGTGGCTCCATGGCAATACTTGATGTGCTGGAAGATGACTCTGAGCTGAAATTAATCGAACAACCAAGCAACATTCCCGGAAGCAAGTCCATGATCCCATGGCAGGAAGATTTGCTGTACCAACTGGAGGATCCGCAAATCATCACATATGATGACCTGGGTTCTGCGGGAGAAGCCATTGCGACACATGACGCTGTATCCACAGACAAGGTCTCAATCGTAAAGGACTCTTGGAATCCGGAGATTACAGAATCCTATGCGCCAATTGCAGTAAAGGTGGAACCTGGTACCACCATAACTTGGACCAATGACGACATTGTAGTTCATACTGTGACCGACCAGGAATCCGGATCATTTGATTCAGGATTTATCCAGGCAGGTGCAGATTGGGACTATGTATTTGATGAGTCTGGCGAGTACAACTATTACTGTACACTTCATCCCTGGATGAAAGGCGCGGTAGTGGTAGGCTAACCGCTCATCTCCTTTCTTTCTTTTCTTTTGTTGCACCAGTCTGTCAACTTTTCAATCCATAGCGGACTTGTAATCATTACAAACAATGTCACTATAATAATTCCAATTTGTAACCCGCTGATGTTGCTTCCAATGTCTACTCCCTTTGTTTTTAGTATGTGTTGTCTGAATTCTACATGAGATTTGTTTCTAAACTGAGATAGGTTCTTCATGGTCTGCAATAGAAAGTTTCGTGGCTTGCTATCCCTGCCTCTTTCCTTGCTTCGCATTCTTCTCCCGTTTACGGTGTATTTTGCATCATTGGTTTAGGTTATCATTCCGGTATTCTCTTCTATCATTCCCCGGTGTAACAATCTATCAATCCGGTATCAATTCAGTTTCGGAATTATCAATCCGGTATCAATTCGGCTGAATAATCTATCAATTCGGTAAAATGTTCCGAAACTTTCCGAGAGTCTGATCTATTATTCATATCAATTCGGAGATTTTCCCGAGACTACCTAAAAATTACCGAAATGAAGATGATCACATGACACAATACATCTGATGGCTTTTGGAAAATTTCACAAGAAATTGTGATCTATTGTATGATACGTTATTTGCGCACAATGACATTAATGACTTGCATACATGCATCAAACAGGCAGTCGTTATCTTGATTCATACCTTTCATTACAAAATTTCCTTAAAAGGATGACCACTCAATGATTCTTTTTTGGAAATTATAATGAGTGTATCTCTTCGGAGAGCAGATTTTTCATATCTGCATTACTCAATATTCATTGACTTGTTATTCTATTAGCCCTATTCTTGGATTACAGATACATTAGATGGAAATATTTTTTCTCTTCAGCATCATAGACACTCTCAAAAATTATCTTGATGAATTATCTTTTGGCTCATTTAACTTTCAAGAACTAAAGTCAAAAATCTCAGAAATACTGCCATCATTTGAAGTACAAAGTGATTCAACATCCTCATCAAATTTTCTGATCAACGGTCTCGCAAACATACAGGATACGATGGTATCCCTGTCATCTTCTGAATCATCCTTGGTGTCGCCACCTGTCTTGTTACTAGCAGCAGGTGTAGTGATCTTCTTTGGAGTGATTGGGGAGTCTTTTTTCAAAAAGACTGGAATCCCAGATGTTGCATTCATAATGATACTTGGTGTCTTGATTGGTCCTGTTCTGGGAATAATCCAGCCCGAAGTCGTGCTTGAGGTTGTCCCCTATTTTGCAGCACTGGCACTGATCATCATCATGTTTGACGGTGGTCTGAATCTTGAAATAAAAAGCATGGTAAAAACTGCTCATTTTGCTTCAGTTCTGTCCATAATTGGATTTGTCATATCAGTTGGAATAGTTACCGGCCTTACTCATTATTGGTTGGAATGGGGATGGATTGAAAGCATTCTGCTTGGCTCAATAGTGGGCGGAAGCAGTTCAGCAATTGTATTTGGACTGGTGAGGAATCTTCACATTTCTGGAGAGGCAAAATCCATGTTGAGTTTTGAGTCTGCATTGACAGATATCTTGGCAACCATCGTTGCGTTTGTACTCTTTGAGGCAGTATTGACTGGAAGTCTTGATATCAACACCTTGGGCGATACAATTGGCAGGGCCGTTGCAGTCGGACTGCTTCTTGGATTTGCAGTAGGAATTCCATGGATGTATCTTTCAACAAAGCTGTCAAACAGCCAGCATGCATACATGCTGACTCTGGGAATCTTGTTTGTCCTATACTTTATGGCAAACGCATTTGGCGAGTCAGGTGCACTGACAGCTTTGGTATTTGGGTTAATGCTTGGAAACAAAGCACACCTCTCAAGATATCTGAGATTCAAGTTGCCAAAGGTGGATTCAGATGATTCCATGCACAATCAGCTTACGTTTCTGGTAAGGACGTTCTTCTTTGTGTTTGTGGGATTGCTTGCAAGCTTTGGAAATATGGAATACATCATATTTGGCATAGTTGCAACTGTGGTAATTTATGTGGGACGAGTCATCCTCACCAAAACCACACTGACCAAGAGATTCTCCAAACTGGACAGAAAAGTGACATCTGTCATGATTCCAAGAGGATTGGCAGCTGCAGTGCTTGCAACATTCCCATTGACAATGGGACTCCCCAATGCGGAGGCATATCCGCAAATCGTATTTGTTATCATCATGGTATCCGTAATAATTACCACTTTGGGGATGGGCAAGGCAAAGAAAATTCCACCACCTGAAAGCCAGGAGGGGGGCTTTGTAAATGAAATAAATGATAATGCGTCAGTACAAGACAAATCATAGTTTCAGTTTTGCAGTATCTCTGATTTTTTATATTAAATTATAACGTATTGCAGTAAATGGCACTTTTATGCAAGTTTATGATCCATGGAATCTTACTGTTACTTGACCATGTCAACTTTACAATGACAATAAGAAAAAAATAATGTCATTTAGTACACCGATAGGGCGAGATATTTTGTACGTTTCAACATTTGCCTAAAGTGGAATATTCTGCAATCCCTTCAAAAATATTTCAGGTAATCAAAAATTTGGGATGGGCATTTTAACGATGTAAAATTTTCTTCAAGACTTGATTGAATAATTTTAGAACCTTGGCTGAATACGTTAAAATAATGGATTTTCCTTTTCAACAAATTAGCATTACATGCCAGAAAAAATATTTGAACAGCAGGATTTTTTTACAAATGAAATAAACCAAAATTGCAGACATTGTGGAAACAAGATTCAACCTGACATGGAATATGGTTCAGAAAAATGTAAGAAAAGTGACACTGTTTGGCATGGGGATTAAAAATGAAAGCCTCGGATCTTTTAGTAAAATGTTTAGAGTCTGAAGGTGTTGAATACATCTTTGGGATTCCAGGCGAGGAAAATGCAGACCTTATGATCTCACTTTTGGATTCCAAGATCAAATTCGTTTTAACCAGACACGAGCAGGGTGCAGCATTTATGGCAGACGTGTATGGCAGATTGACTGGAAAGGTTGGAGTCTGTTTGGCAACTTTGGGTCCTGGTGCCACCAATCTTGCTACAGGGGTGGCAAATGCCAACATGGATAGATCCAGATTGCTGGCAATTACTGGCCAGAAAGACTCTCACTTGCTTCACAAGGAATCTCATCAGAACATGGATGCAATTACGATGTTCCAACCCATAACAAAATGGAACTGGTCCATCAGAAATGCCAAAAACATTCCTGAAATCATCAGGAGAGCGTTTAAAATCGCCTTGTCTGAAAAGCCTGGGGCAACACACATAGAACTTCCACAAGACATTGCAAAAAGAAAATCCAATATTCCTCCCATAACTCCACAAAAAACTCGCAGACCGACGGCAAACAAAGAACTGATCAAAGAAGCAGCAACAATAATCCTGAAGGCAAAAAGACCAATGCTTTTCATTGGAAATGGATGTGTAAGAGAAAATGCCAGTGAGGCAATTCGCAGATTTGCAAAAAGGACGGGAATATGCTCAATGAATACATTCATGGCAAAGGGGGTAATCAGAGACGATCAAGACAGACATTTGAGGACAATTGGAATCAAGGATGCAGACCACGCTTTGCTTGCAATGAAAGAAGCCGATGTTGTCATTGCAGTAGGTCTAGATCTTGTTGAGTACAGTCCAATTAGCTGGAATTCTGAATTAAATAAGATAATTATACACATTGACTTTACACCTTCAGAGGTTTACACTTTTTACAGACCGGAAGTGGAGATTGTCTCAGACATAGAGTATGCAATAGAGTCTATTCTTGAAGAGATGGAAAACCAACAAAAGCAACATCCGGAACTAATTGAGCTTCCACGAAATGATTTTCCAGCAACATTTGAACAAATAAGACAAGAAGTAGACACTAGGACCGAGTCATTTAATCATGACAAATCTTATCCGATACAACCAGAAAAACTAGTGACAGATGTAAGGAATGCCCTAGGGGAAAAAGATATCGTACTATCTGATGTTGGAGCCCACAAGCTGTGGATATCAAAAATATACAAAACATACGAGCCAAATACATGTATAATTCCAAACGGATTTTGCTCCATGGGATTTGCACTACCTGGTGCAATTGCAGCCAAGATGGTTTATCCAAATCGCAATGTTGTTGCAATGTGTGGTGACGCAGGATTTTTGATGAATGTGCAAGAATTAGAAACTGCTGCAAGGCTGAAAATTCCGATAATTATTGTTGTATGGTGTGATAAGGATTTGGGATTAATATCCCTAAAACAATTTGATGAGTTTGGCAAAACAGGTTATACAAAATTTGAGAACCCTGATTTTGTGTATCTGGCTAAGAGTTTTGGTGCTGTAGGACATCATGTAAAATCCGTCAAAGAATTTGAGGAAAAGTTAGAAGAAGCAAAATCAGAAAAAGAAAGAGTTACAATTATTGCGGTGGATGTAAACTATACAAGAAACCGTGTTTTACTTGATGACAGCTTTTCTGCATGATATTTTAGATTACAACAGTTTCTTTTTTTATATTACAGCAAATCTCAGTATTTCCACTTTCTTTTTTGGTCCAACCAATCTTGTCTCACATGTTGAAATATAGATTTCAGCAACCCGTTTACCGCCAGACTCTCGTTGAGATCTTGTACATCTTCAAATGCTTCATGTAACTATGTCCTGTTTGTATCTCAGTCAAGAAATTTCTCTTGCACATTTTGGAGAACAGCAGACTCGATACAAATCATGAAACTCATTACCACAATGCTTACACATTCTAATTACGTCCATAATGTGCAATTTTGAATTTTGTTTTTCAGGATCCGAATCAATCAAAATTGACATCGGCCATACTAAATTGCACAGAGTAAAAATGAAACGATATGCTTACAATCTTGCGTTAGAAGCCTTTTATGATGATTGATTGAATGGTGTACATGAATTTAAAATTGGAGGAAACTATCCAAGAAAACCTACAGAGTTTACAACTGCATGAGATAAAGCCATGCATTTTAGACTATGCTTCTCTGATGTTTTCTGTTTTATTGAATGGTACTGGAAAAAAATGACCAAAGTCTTTGAACACATATTGATTCCATACAATGGAACATCGGGCAGCAAAAAGGCATTCAAAAAAGCAACTGCACTGGCACAATCCATCAACGCAAACATCACAATCGTTACCTGCTTGGAAGAACGACCAACTTTTGGATTTTTTAAGACAAAAACAAGCAAGCAGACGTTTGAGAAAGAGAGCAGGCAGATAGAAAAACAGCATTTGGAACTAGAGAAATTTGCCAAGGGCCATGATATTACATTTGACTCTAAAATCATCAAAAACGGGATTGCATCTGTCAAGATACTGGATTTTGCAAAACAACATGATGTTGATCTCATAATAATGACCAAAACAAAAATCACTTCCACGTATGAAAGGCAGCACTATCAAAGCACGATTGAAAACGTGTTTAGAAACGCTCATTGTCCAATACTAATTCTGTAATAAAAATAAAAGAAATGATGCGAACAAACGTGATTATTTTTATCCATTAGGCAAGAAAATGCATGATAATGGATTCTTTGGGTTCATCTGGGATTTAGTATAATCCTGTAATTGACCAAAACAACGGATTTGAAGGAATTTGGAATAATCTTATCGTTTTAAAACTAGTATGCAAAAATTAGATCGTTAACCATCACAATACTGGATTAACGAACAAGCAAATTATCAATCTAGAATGAATCATTCATCTTGTTTATATTCACGAATTACAACCCACATCTGCCGTCACAAGGTTTGTAGGTGTTACCTAGTTGGTAAAAAAATCCATACGGAAAGAAAAACCTTCAATCAAAAAATAAGCAGAATGAAATTTGTCCAGATTTTAACTGGAATTTTTCCGAATGCATTTATCTTAAAAATACGATCATCTAGATTCATAAATTCATGATTTTGTTATTTGGATCATGGTATGCAAGGGAACCTGCTCCAAATACAGGGCGGGAAAGCCGTTTGGAATAAACAGCAGGTATGAGAACGGGCAGAAGAGATGCTCAGTATGCGAGCTCTTCATAAACTGGGATGGCAAGCACTGCCCATGTTGTGGCTACATCCTGAGGACAAAGCCAAAAGGTACGCAGACAAGACAACGATTAAGGATGTTGCAACAGGTAAAACGACCGTAGACTGACGATTGTAATTATTCCCATATGTCCGGCAAGAAAGTGCATGCTTGTTTTACAATAGACATTGTTTTAATTTCTGCACTTGTCACAGACTGTCTCAAAGGTTTCCTCGTCCAGTACGATGCTCACGTTTGACGAGTAGCATTTTGAGCACATTCCGTTCATGAATATACTCCCCTGCATTCATCACAGATTAGAAGAGTGACCTCCGTGCCATCCCTGAAAACCTCGATGTATGACACGTATTTTTTATCGTTCCCGCAATTGTTGCATATTCCCATCATAGAAAGTACCGTTGCTTTTTGAGGGATTAGAACATCACAGATCAAAAATTTATTCGATCTGGGTTAATGATTTTTAATCTCTGAAACTATCTACATTTTTTGAAAATGACTTACATGATACGAGAGTTTTTCGGATTTATTCTGGATTTAATCACTGGCAACTGATTGCCGATATTATTTTTCCAGATTTTCAGTCTCAACACACATCTTTTTCCTCGTCTATGGTTCCACCCTGCCCATACAACACGTGCATGGTGTACGTGTCAGTGACATCTGGGTGGTTTCGTATCCTCTTGACAAGTTCATCTACGAACTGAGGATCACGGGTCAAGACATTCATGAATATGTCATGCTTTCCCCAGATTCCGTTGATTTCATTTCCTCGGGCAGTTCCTTGAATTCTGAAATAATTTTGGCTTCACTTCCGGTTTTACATTTGATGAGAATGTATGCCTGCATACACTAAGTCATGTCCAAAGCAGATAAAGATGAAGTAAAAGAGGGCAGACAATATGGGTAGAAACGATGGTATGTGCCATCATACCCACATGTCACAAGTTTATACATACTGCAATATCAAAGGTGTAGGAGAAAATATGGTGAAGGATAATGGTAAACAGGCTTGACGACGAACAGATAGAGGAGATAGTTCATAACGTTCTTGATCCTGAAAATGTTTTCAGCATTTACAATGATGACAGAAACACAAGAATAATGGTTCAGAACATGGATACAGTTGAAATGGAAAAGTGCGTAGAACAATTAAATGACATCTTGCTGCCGTTGGTCGATAAACCCTATCGTATATGGGTTGACAGCAAACCTGAAGATTCAGATTTTGAATTAAACGGAGAGAAGGGGGAGGAGAAAAGTAACACAACAGAAAATAAATTTTCACATGACGATGGAGAATCAGACGGTGTTGATCTTTCCCATACAGAGGAAAAAACAATAGTTCTAAAAAATCAGATAGAACCGGAAAAACTTGACGAGATTATTTACGACAAAAAAACATCACTGTTTGGATCCGTGTTTGGCAGACCAAAGCCTGAACAGATACACGTCCATTCAAAGATCACTGCCTATGAATCATACATGATAATTTCCGGCAGATACGAGATTGATTTTTACCGCAAGGCCACGCACAAGATAGACGTAAGCGGAGACGTAATAGAGATAATCATGGGTGATGGTATATTTCCAATCAAGACGAAGTCTGGAATTCTGGACAAGTTTGGGAACAAGATGAAGGAGGGAATCGGAATAGACAAAGAGGAAGTGGAATTGAAAGTTGAAGAGCATGCAGTACAAAGACAAGAGGACACACTAACTTTGGACCATCATGGGCACGAAGTAAAGGAATTTCCATACATGATTGATTCCAAGAGCATTGAAAACTACCCTGCAAGAATACTGGAACAGAATTCAGAAAATGTAAAACGGCAGGAACTGACAAGGGAGAGTTGTATCAACAGACTCCGGATGAAACTATGCAAAATAAATCCGCAAGATATCAGAATTAATTCCGAGAAATTCATCATTGATAAAATAACTACCGCGTATGTCCCAGTCCATGAGGCAAGATGCGTTGATTCTAAAAAGAAAGTAAAAATTCTCAGAATTGACGGGATTACAAAGAAGGTATTGGACTAGATCTTATCTAGCAAATCCTTTTTCTTTGCATTGAACTCTTTTTCGTTTATTATTCCCTGTTCCTTTAGCTTTGCAAGCCGTTCTATCAGGTCGATTGTCTCGTTTTTGGATTCAGATGATTGAGGTCTCATCTTCTTGGCTGCATCCAAACCGTCATCCACTACATCATCGATTCGTTCACCTAGTTCTCCTGCTTCCTTGGCAGCCATCTTTCCAAGCTCAATGCTTTTGTCCTTTAGTTCGTCTGCCTTCTTTGCAAGACTGTCTAAGAATCCTTTTTTTGGCAAGGGTCCTTTTACGAAAGAATTTTCAGATTGCTTGTTATTGTCCTCACTTTCCATATTTTAGATAATCGTCTCTTGTAAATAAATCCAGTATGAATGTGTGTAATTCATCAAACAATATTTTACATACAAGTCATTTTTTTGAATGGGATGGATGATGCTGTTTTTCCTATCAATTCTGCTAATTCGATCCTTCTTTTTTTGGCTCTTAACTTTACAGAGTCTGAAAGCGAATTTGCGTCTTTTTTGCAGTCAAGGCAAAGACAGTCACTCATCTAATAGTCACCTGCAAGTGGAGCAACGAATAAGCTGAAAATGAAAATGGTAAAAATAAACCAGATGTGAGTGTCATCATTGCTTTCTCACATTGGGTACGTCTTCGTGTTCCAGCCATGCTTCCCTCTTGGTCTGAATTAGTGCCCAAACAGAGCCAATCACGACTCCAACCTGGACTACTTTGGATACCATACCCAGATGCCCAATCTTTCCTGCGTGCTCCAAGCCAAATGTGATTGCCCCTGCATCGGTTCTGGTAACTGCATATAATGCAATTATTCCGATTGTACCTGCTATGGTTACAAGATATGGTGCAGAACTGTTTGGACTCTTTAGCATCCAAAATGCGACTGGAACGTATGCTATGGCCACTACCAAAAAGAATGGTCCCTTTATCATGTCTTGCTCTTCGAACAGTTCCTCTGATGTCTCAACAAAGTAAACTGCAGAGGTTGCTATCATAAGACCAACGACAATTCCGACTAAAGATTTTTTGTTCATGCCAATCATGCTGTATTACGTTATATTACAAACGCAGACAATTTCCGACTACGGTTTCCAAAAATGAAAGTCAATTACGAAAATCTTATGAATTATTAATATTGATTAAATAAAAAGGGCATTCATGTCAGACTTGTAAGCATACCCGAAGGCACATCAGTTCCTGGATGTGAGAAAAATGATCTGTGTTATGATCCTCCTCACGTAATTGTATTTGAAGATGCCGAGGTCACTTGGAAAAATGACGATACTGCAGCTCATACGGTTACAAGTGGGACGGCATCAAGTGAACCTGATGGAAAGTTTGACAGCAGTCTGATGGCATCAGGCGATACATTCTCACATAAATTTGAAGAAAAAGGCAAGTATCCTTATTTCTGCATGATTCATCCTTGGATGACCGGCTCTGTTTCAGTGGAATAAATCCATCAGAATTATGCAAACACCTAATTTTGTTTCATGATATGATCCAAAAATGAAAAATGAGATCATCGTTAAGCTCAGTAATCCATATTCAGGTATGAATTGAGTGCGCAAAATCCTTAGGGGAACAAACTACTAAATCTTGGAATCTTCAAAAACAACGTCAAAGAATGTCACAAACGTGGCTACGGTAGTTATAGTCAGCCAGCATGCAATCAAGCAAAGAATGTCTCTGAAATCGTGTGCAAGTTTTTGGCAAAAAATTATGGCTTAGAAATACATCCTAGTCATACTGGTGCACTATGATCATCATCCAAGTCATCCTCTCTTTTATGAAAAAATCTGATCTTGACAAGGTATGCAGTGCTGAGAACTATCTCCACTGCCATTGCCAAAATCATGAAAAATGCGATTTGTATTACAAAAGAGGGTATTTCAAGAAATCGTGACAGGATGTCTGAAAATGAGAAAAATTGAGGATTAAATAGAAATATTCCCAAAAGGGTAAAGGGAAGCAATTTTGCAATGTCTCTTGACAGGTCCTCTTTGTAATATGCAGAAATTCTGATTGCAATGATCAAACCACTTGAAACTAGGAAAATTGTAGAGGTTGGCATGTTTTGAACCAGCATAAACATGAATGAAGAGTAGCCGATAAACCACAAAAATATCACAAACGGAAAAATAAAGAAATTCGTTGCAATGAATGCCGCAGCTCTTGGCGCTATGGATATCTTCTTACCTGTGGGTTTGAATTTGCCCTGAGCAATTCTTCTCTCAATGTTCATAGAGAACAAGTCGCGTTTGGATAGAAACCTGTAAAAATGAAAAACAAATATCCCATAAATTACCATCCCTATTGAAAATCCGACAAGATCATAAATTGAAGAGTCAGCGGCAATTTCCTGAATTAGCTCATTAAAATAATCAAGAAGAATTACTCCCGAATCGGGGGATTGTGAAAAAATATTAGTTATGATATCTTCTTTTAGAATTTTTTCATTTATCTCGGATTCAATTTTTTTAACATCTGGAACTAACTCGTTATGTGGATTTTGATATGTTTGAAAATCATTTTCAGCGCCGTATTCTGAACCCAGCAAAACATAACCTAAGGGCAACATTGCCACCAGAATTAGGAAAAAGTAATACTTTTTCATAGCATTTCTACATGAACAAAGACTTCAATCCCTTTTATCATGATAATATACGCAATTGTCATATTTTTTTATCTCAGTTTCCATCAAATTAGATTCAGTCATATCAGAACTGAGAATTATGATCCGCAATGAAATACTCTGAAATCAAATACAGATATTGAATAATTTAGTCTATTTTCTATTTGTTGCATTGATGTTAATCCCTATTGTCGATTACGCTTTAGCTGATATATGGAAAATACAAATTCCTACAGATGCTTCCAAGATTGACTCTCAATCTCATTTTATCCCTCAAGAAATATCTGTAAAGGCTGACGACATTGTTGAGTGGGGAAATGGAGATGGACAGACACATACGATAACTTCTGGTTCCTTGGAGACAGGTATTGACGGTAAATTTGATAGTGGTTACTTGAAAACGGGAGAGACATTCAGACACATATTCACTCAAGAGGAGTTCGGAGAGTTCAAATATTTTTGTACAATCCATCCCTGGATGGTCGGAATCATCAACGTAGTTGATCTGCCTGAAGGTTTTCAAGTGATGCACAATGTAGGATCTGATGTGTCTGACATTACGTTTGACATTCCATACAAAGTGCAGAGAAATCTGTCGGAAGTAAAAGTAGACGTTGCTAGGAATATGCTTGTTTTTAATTTTGTCGGAAAGATTGACAATGACATACTTGTTGTTTATCTCCCGCAAGAATTGATAAAAGACCCGCAGTCCGTATGGATAGATGAGGATCAAATCAGGACTTATGATTCCGAATCAACAAGCAGTGGAACAACATTAACTGTTCCCTTGGAAGGACACACCACCCAGGTCAGAATTGTGGGTATCGATGTGGTTGGAGAAATGATACCAAAGCCTTACGTTTTGATAAACCAAATTTTAGCAATAGCAGACAGGCAGACATATCATCCAGAAGACACAGTCACCATTTCCGGAGAAATCAAGAATCACATACAATTACCCAGTATCACATCTGAAATTATATCTCCAAGTGGAATTACTCTCTATTCTGAAGACATATTGCTGAAAGGTTCCAGATTTACAATTGACGTAAACTCGGATGTTTTAAGGGAATTTGGACAATACAAAATTAAATTTGAAGGAAAAAACATCAACAGTCCAGATATTTATTTTGACTATGAATTGCCAATTATGTCCCAGCCATCACCCAAAAAACAGATGAGTTCTGTAATTCCAAGAGATGTAATATGTAGCGAAGGATTGGAATTATTTATGAAAAACTCCAATGGGAATGCGGTTTGTTTGACGGAATCTACATCTATAGTTCTGTTGCAGAGAGGCTGGATAGATTACTTTTAGAATATATCCATGAGTCATCCCAATTAAAGACCAACATTAAACCTGTGTTCTTACTTTTTGTCACAACCAGACAATATGAAAATAAAAATCAAAACTGATAATCTGCAAAAAGTACAAATCTCTTTTTTGATACTTCACATCTATGAGTAATGAAAACAATGACAAAGAGAAAAAGGATGTTGTTCCATTTTGGCGTTCAGGATTTGACGAACTGGACAAGGTCTTCGATAATTTTAAGAAAGATTTTGAGCAGGTTTTGGCACCCTCATTTGTGGCAAAACCATTTCATCATGTGTTTGAATCCTCCTCCACATCATGTGATCTGATAGATGAGGGAGACAAGTTCGTAGTTACCGCAGATATGCCACGGATAAAAAAAGAAGAAATCAGCCTGGATGTTGGCGATGACTATATCGACATTTCAGCTGAGCACAAGGAATCTGACGAAGAAAAGAAGAAGAAATACATCCGAAAGGAACACAGCGAGATATCGATTCACAGAAGAATGTCACTTCCTGACAGGGTAAAATCATCTGATGTCAAGGCCAAACTGACCAACGGGATACTTACAATAGACATTCCAAAGGAAAAGCCCACCCCTCAACCAAAGACAACAAAAATACAGATAGAATAAAAAATCTATCCAATACATTTTTTTGTTTTATAATCATTGATGAACTATTGCACATTGGAATTGTGTGCATAGTTTGGATAGTGAAACAGGCAATTGATCACTAGAATAATTGGGCGGGATCTATGTCGGACCCAATCGACAAGTCAGAATATTTTTCAGGATTTAGTGAATAACAGACTTTTGGTTCAAATTGAATAATGTTGACCTCTTTTTCAGATAATAGTTTGACTGTGGGAGAAGGATTTGTTTTCAATGTCTTTTTGATTATGGATTCTTTAATTTTTGACTTTGTGGGCTCGTCAGTGATAAAGATTACAACTCCTCTAAACTGATATCATTTCAGTTTGTCCTTGTGAAAAACAGAAACCGTAATCCATGGATTTGCCTGAAAAAATTTTGCATGATTTATGTTTGAAAAAATCAAGCCAGTAAATTGCATCTTCATCAACCGTAAAGAAAATTTTTGGCGATACGTTTGCAAATCTGTTTCCGCCCACGGTTCCTACCGCAAAAATTCCCTGATTCTCGATGAACTCTTTGATTTTATCGGGAATTTTTACCACGTTCTAAGTATGGTTGATTTGTATTAAACATATTATTTGAACTCAACTTGATATTGCAATTTGGTTTTTTTATCAAAAGAGAATAATCTCTAAAAAATAGAAATGAAGATATGCTTGTTGTATTTTACCTCATCCGAGAAATTCTATTCTGTCAGACTGTAAAGCCATGCAGATGTCCCAGGAAGTGATCACCTGATCACCATACATGACATACGGATGCATCATGGCGTACATGCTTTTTGAAATTTCTGCCAAATTCACATCCTTTGAAATTCTCTTGATCTTTTCAAGTTTGAATGATTCCTCAAACCTGCGTTCCAGAAATTTGACGTTTCTAAAAAAATCATACTCTTGCGCTATGCTCTGAATTAACAGTCGATCACTTATGAAATAATCTGTGTCTTTTAGAAGGATTTTTCTTGTGTTTTTTTCAAGCATCAGGCCTATGATGTCCTTTATGGTGCTGTTTTTCTCAAATGTGACCATCTCTTTTTTAGGCAACTCAGACACTGTCAAATCAGTAACACAGTTGGCGCCAATTTCAAGCATCTTTCTTCCAGAAATGGCAGAGTATCCTCCCAAATCATTTGGAATGATAGAAAATGCACGTCGCGTATTCCTCCAAGTAATGAGAAGTTCTCCCAGGATGGTTTCATCAGATAGAATTACCAAATTTTTATCAGTGATTTGTTCCACTGTCGTGTTATCAAAAAAGTTAGAAGAAGGATCTCTGAAAATATTCTCAATTATCTCTCTGCCTCCAATTACTCCTATTGGTTTTTCATGTTCTTCTGTCACCACAAGTGAGTCTGTAAATGATTCCAGATAGTGAATCAGCATGCTTGTCGCAATCCACACCTCGTTTTCTTTTCTTATGCTCACCGCAGGAGTGGAATTGAATGACAGTGGTAGCAGTTCTTTTACTGTCTTGTTAGTGATTGGCAAAACCTATCGTTTTGTTATAATCAGAATTGCTAATATGTTTAACACTTCCACGTGGGTGCATTAATTTTAATTTGAAGAATTGAGGTTTTTTGATTTATAATGTTGATTTGAAGGTTTTTCTTTACGTATGGTTCTTTCCAACTAGGTTTTGCCTTCAAACCTTGTGACGGCAGATATGAATTATAATCCCATAATATAAACAATATGAAAAGCATTTGTTTGAAAAGTATTTTGTAAGATTGTTCTGTCACTATTTTGAATAAAATAAAAAAATTATAAAAATTGATATTGGAAAATACCTCTACAGGGCAAGTGAAAGAACTACGATTGCAATTGCAGCAAAGACGTAGAACCCATAGTATATTTTCCTGTGTCTTGGTACCATGTATCTGGACTGCTTTATTTTCTGAAACATTTTTTCACCTCCCCTAATCTTCTCGGATTAAGATACAATCAGTGTCCCTGGAAGACATTGCAGTGCCCAGTCAAGCAGTTTGCTTTTTTGGTGTCCCCAGCGGTAATGAGACGCAGCATGTTTCTTGTTTGCAAATTCCACCGAATATGCACAGAAAAGACAAGATGTTGAAATACCAGTCACATGTTTTATGATGTCCTCCCTATGTGCGGCCAAATGAATCAGCCATTTTGTTTTCTCTGCTGTAATCTGCCTGCCATTTGGGCAGTATGGGCAGACACTGGATACGTACGTCATTTCTGTGTCACCTGTGGCTTTTTCAAAGTCCATAGATTTTGATTAATGGTATGACATTTACAGTCTGCAGACTTTTCCTTGCAGTTTTTCTGATGCAGTATTTCATCACACTTGTTGCAGTCCGGATCCCTCCATGACGAATTGTTTCCGCAATTCCCACAAATCAATTGGACATCGCCTCTTCAAGATTCTTAGTATCAAGACCATAGACAGTCACCTGGGAATTGTCTTCAACGCAAGTAGGCAATCTCCATACCATTCCATTGCCAGTCTCAATCCAGTTAACGTTACAGTCAGGACAGTATCCAGCAGTATCAAATTTTAACCAATAAAAATATGCAAGATCTGAGCTGCAATAGGGACACTCTGTTTTGTCAAATGCCTTTGCATCGCCTTTCTTACTATATCTTGTACTTTGTTTTGGTCTTCTCGAAGATAAAACCGCGGATTTGCTCAATCTTTGTTTCATGATGACATTAAGACAATCTTGGATATAACCAAGAATATTTTTGAATTAAAGTTAAACAAAGAAAACCAGTTGATTTCATGTTGGATTTGCTCAACTTTCATTCTCTTCTTTAACTGGCATGAGTTATCTTCATCATGCAAACAACAAATGAACAAGTAAATAGAAAAAACGATGTTGTTGCCGATGCTGCAGTGTCAGTATGCAACATGATGAATAACATCACATCCAGGATTATTGAAAAGATTGAATCTGAAATGCCACCATTGTTTCAGGGCTACTCTAATTTGTATGCAATGTATCTTCACTCAATCAAGGACATGTACGGTGCATGCAACATGGCAGAAAAACAGTACTTTGAAAAAATGAACATAAACCAAGACACTTTGAAAGTCTTTGATTGGTATCTGAGATCATCTGCATCTATTGTTGAGTCAAACATCAACATGTTTACTGGTCTTGCAAAATCCCACCTCAAGTTTAGACTGTCCTTTGTGGATTTGTGGGACAAGCAGATGCATTCACACATGGACATGTATGCCAAAACGTTCTCAGAACTCATTCAAAAAAAGGACGTATCAAGATAATGTCAACAGTACATAAAATTACAGCATTAGAATTAGAAATAGACTATGACAAATAGGAAAGAAACAAACGCAAAGTATGGGAACCTCTTGGACTCTGTAATCGAAGTGGATCCATATATGCGGTCTGTAATCATTGCTGACCTTAACGGAGACATCATTGAGAAACGACTGGTCAGGGGAACAAGGGATTTTCTTACAGAAGAGCAAAACAGGCAGGTCATGGAGCATACCATTAACTATTGGAACTACAGAAAGACAATGACAGACAAGATAGGAAACGCAAAATTCATTCTGGAGTCATATGAGAATTTCAAGAAACTGGTAATCGCACTAAGTGCCGAAAGGCTGCTAATTGTGACCTTTGAGAAGGAAGGAGGACAAAGAGACATCGTGGAGAGAATCCAGACTGCAATTGGGTTAAATGAAGCATCTGAGGCTTGCAGAAGTATTTCTGCAAGTCACTAACAAGAATATCCTTTTTCTATATTCTTTTTATCTGCTGCAGCATTCTTAATCGATGCCTTGTATGTGTTCCCTTGGGTTTTGTCCTTAACACATAGCCGCAGCACGGACAGTGCTTGCCTTCCCAGTTTATGAAAATCTCGCATACTGAGCATCTTTTCTGACCAAACTCATACCTGCTGTTTATCCCAAAAGGCTTGCCTGATTTGTATCTGGAACATGTTCCCTTGCAAACCATTTGATCTCACTTTGTCTTTTTTATTTCTGCAATGGCGTCATCAAGATCCTTTTGGGTTATCTCAATTGATTTTACGTCCTTTTCCTTGTTTTCTACAAATCTCTTGACTCCGCTTAATGCTGCACGATTGCACACATCTTCAATCTCGGCTCCACTGAATCCTTTTGATTCTTCTGCAAGTTTTTTCAGGTCTGTATCTTTTGCAAGCGGTCTGTCCTTTGTGTGAATTTTAAAGATCATCTCTATTCCCACAACATCAGGGTTTGGAACTTCGATTATTCTGTCAAACCTGCCAGGTCTGAGCAATGCAGGATCCACTATATCCAGCCTGTTTGTCGCTCCAATTATCAGGACGTTATTGAGTTCCTCCAGGCCGTCAATCTCAGTTAGTATCTGAGATACCACATTTTCTGTAACATGTGAATCTGAACCTCCGCTGCCTCTTTTTGGAACTAGGGCGTCAATCTCGTCAAAAAATATTATACATGGTGCAGCCATACGGGCCTTTCTGAAAATTTCCCTTACTCCCTTTTCGGACTCACCCACCCATTTTGAAAGTAATTCCGGACCCTTTATGCTAATAAAGTTTGATTCGGTGGTTTTTGCCACTGCCTTTGCAATCAGTGTCTTTCCTGTTCCAGGAGGACCGTGTAGTAATACTCCCTTTGGAGGTTTCACCTTGGCATACTCAAATGCCTCCTTGTGCTTTAATGGCCATTCTATTGCCTCACGCAATTCCTCTTTTAGTTTGTCAAGACCGCCGACATCATCCCAACTGACATTTGGAATTTGAACCAGGACCTCTCTTAATGCAGATGGTCTTACTTCCTTTAGTGCATCTGTAAAATCATTGCTCGTAATCTCTATTTTTTGCAAAATGTCTTTTGAGACCTTTTCTTCTTCCAGATTGATCTCAGGCAAGATTCTCCTAAGTGATCTCATGGCAGCCTCCTTGCAAAGTACCTCAAGGTCAGCCCCTACAAAACCGTGAGTTGTTTTTGATATTTTTTCAAGTTTCATTTCTTTCTCCAATGGCATGCCGCGAGTGTGGATGTTGAGAATTTCCAATCTTCCTTCATCATCAGGAATTCCAATTTCTATTTCTCTGTCAAATCTTCCAGGCCTTCTAAGTGCAGGATCAATTGAATCCGGTCTGTTTGTAGCTGCAATCACTACAACTTTTCCCCTAGACTTCATACCATCCATCAGCGTTAGCAATTGGGATACAATGCGTTTTTCCAATTCTCCTGAAACCTCTTCTCTTTTTGGGGCAATGGAATCAAGCTCGTCGATGAATATTATGCTTGGTGCGTTCTCTTCTGCCTGATTGAATATCTCTCTCAGTTTTTCCTCGCTTTCCCCGTAATGCTTTGCCATGATTTCCGGACCGCTAAGTGACGTAAAATGAGAGTTTGTCTCACCAGCTACTGCCTTTGCCAACAATGTCTTTCCGGTTCCCGGAGGACCATACAGCAAGACACCTTTGGGTGATGCTATGCCGATTTTCTCAAAGAGTTCCGGATGCCTCATTGGAAGCTCTACCATCTCGCGTATCTTCTGAATCTCGTTTTTCAGTCCACCCAACTCGTCGTATGTTATTCTTGGTATGGACGGATCATCCAGTTTTGTAATGTTGCCTAGCTTGAATAACGTATCCTCAGTTGCAAATACGGGCTTTGAAGGTGGCTTTGTGCTGGTTACAACAAGCTGAATCTTGCTTCCCATCTGCGTGTTGACAATGACCGTGTCCCCCGTGGTAAACACATGGTCCTGATAAAGCGAGGACATGTACTCGTGCAATCCCTCTGCCTGAATTTTTTCAATGGGAGATAATACGATCTGCTCTGCCTTTGCTCCCTCAACGAATTTGACAGAAAGGTTCTCCCCCATGCTTGCACCAATGTTATATCTGGTCAAGCCATCTATGCGAATGATTTTACTGCCATAGTCTTCTGGAAATCCAGACCACAGTCTTACATGGCTTTTTTTCTTTGAAAATAATTCCAGTATTTGTCCTGGTTTCCAATTGTTATCCTCGATTATTTTTGGATCTATGATGGCAACACCCTTGCCCACATAGGCCTGAGGCATCTCCTCTATTTTTAGTTCAATTTCTGTCATGCCTTTGTTTTACTATGATCATATGAAAGGATTTTTTGGCATCTTGTACACTCGTATTTGTCTGCAAAACCCGGCATCTTGAGCTTGGCATCATGAGGACATGTATCTTGGGTTACTGTTCTGTATGCCAAAACTAATCTTCCTTTCCTGGAATGCTTCGACGAGTATCGCCACCATGTTTTTTTGCAATGGTTGGTTTTGCAGTAATATCGTGAGTCTTTTCATGTGCGAGTAATTTCTGGATATCTCCATCTGCAAAATTCCAGACAAATTTACAGTGTTCGCAATGATACGTCATGTTATTGTTTTACCGTAAGAATTTGAGCACAGGTATAGTGCGTTTTTGGCATCACTTCCTTGCGCATGAAACAGGATGTCTGATTTGGCAATCTGCCATCTTTGTTCAGCATCACTTGTTTCACGTGATAATTTACAATTCCAGTCTATTAAACTACAAGAGTCTTGTATCTATATGAATTTTGTACAATCAGTTGATTTAATCCAGAATCTAATCAACTGATGCTTGGATTAAAAGCAGGATTATAGTTCAGTGCAATGATGGAAAAATCTTCAAGAACAAATCAAATACTTCAAAAAGTAAATAATTCCAGGCTGATAACTCCACGTTACAAAAAAACATTTTATGGATTCTACGTATTTGCAGCAGTTGCAGTCATAGTGCTTTCATTGACACTGTAAATGGAATTCTGAAGAAATCTCAAGATATTCATAAAAAACATATCTTTTAGTTTCTGTAAAGATGCATTGTTCAATCTGAATTTACTTCTTTTGTTTATTTTATTGAATTAGTGTTGACTAATCCCACGAACATACAGGTAAGTCTAAGACATTTTTTATCTGATCACAGATTGGATTCTCTCTATGATATCTTTTTGTCCGCCCTCTTTGTCAAAGGTCATTATGAGCAGTCTTTCAGGACCTAGTGCGATTACCAGTTTCTTGAAATTCTCATATGACTCCAGAATGAATTTTGCGTTTCCTATCTTGTCTTTCATAGTTTTTCTATAGTTCCAGTAATTGATGGTATACTCCATTACCTCCCTATCCTGTTCTGCTGTAAGAAAGTCCCTTGTTTCAGTCACCTGTCGTTTTTCCAGAATGGCCCCATCCAGATCTGCAATGGCTGCAGACCGCATATGTGGATCGACTTCAACTACCCTGTTCAAAAGTTTCTCGTATTTTGTCTCTGATTTGTTCATGGTATTTTTCATCATGTTTTTTGTTCATCTTGAAGTTAAAGAACACAACTGAAATTGAGCATATCCAACATGAAATCAACTGGATTTCTTTGTTTAACTTCAAATCAAAAAAGTCATTGGTCATATAGATGGATTACAACTCATATTTGCCGTTACAAGGTTTGTAGGCTTTACCTAGTTGGTAAAAAAACCCATACGGAAAGAAAAACCTTCAATTATTGAATAAAATTCTAGAGAAAAAGACATCAAATGTCGGCAACTTCAATCTATCCATTAAGACTGGTTGATTTTTTTGTATCTCAGACCCAAATCTTGTTTGATTGTATTTACAATGAAGCCAACTAGGTTGTTTAATTTTGGATTAAGACAAGTTTCTTATTTCAAATATAATACTATGTGTATTGTTAATTGAGAATAAATCTATGGCCAAAAAGAAAAGACACAAGAAACTGTTTGACAATGATGATGATGACTAGAAACACTAAACATGAAATTCAAACATCTGACAAAAGTTTAAGTTTCTTGAGTAAAACCAATACAAAGTCAATCAGATGACTTTGTCTGTAACTAAGTCAAAAAACTCCTACATTTTATTCTAATTTAAAATCGGACATCATATGGATCAAAACAAGTGTCTTGTATGTGGAAGAATATTCTACGATGAAGGAACCGTGTATTGCTCATTTCAATGTAATTTAATCGCATCAGCTACAAGGAAGAAATTTTATGGCAAAAAACATCTTAGATGATCTGTCATGTGATGATCCTGATTACATCACAAATGCAGAGTATATTTCATGTAAATACTGTGGAGAAAGGTCAATACAAAATAATGTATGTTACTCTAGACATCGTTTAGAAAAAGAGACAGTTTTGAATCATATGTGATAAAAAGAGGATTTCGATGAAAGTTCAATGTAAAAATTGTGGAAAGGATTTTGAGTTGTTTAATTCAGATTTTTGTAGCATGGACTGTACAATGGACTATTATCTCAAACCTTGACAAATATACAATTTGTAGTATCAGTGGTCTAGTATTGTGCACCAACTTGATTTTTGTAGCGTATTTCACCCAATTCCACCATGACTTCCAAATTAATCACATCCACAGTCTCATCAAATGGAAAGAAGACTACTGATGATCTTGGTAAGAGCATTCGAAAATTGCACACCGATTACGATAGGCAGTTAAAGAATGCAAAGACAAGAGGAAAACTCCGTCAAGTGTTTCAAAAACACAAACGTGATCATCAGAACCTTCTGAAAAAACATCTCAAAACAGAAGAGATGACCATCAAGAAACTGGGAAAAATACTTGATGAAGAATACTAGTCCTTAATCACAAATTATTTTTTTTATTTTTTTAATATTTCTAGTTCCACGCGGGTATCAAATACAATCCTCTAACTATATCCCCCTGCACATTGTGCTCCCAATCAAATTTGAACCATAATTTTCTATTTTGTGACAGCATCTGACCGGAAGCTTGTAGTTTGAATGTCTGGAATTCATATTTCTAAATAATATAATAAATTGGATGGAATTTCAACTAGAGAAAACCTTATCATTAAGAAATACCATATGTATGTGATAAAAATGTCAACTGATAAGAAAAATCAAAAGGCGTTCAATCTTACAAATATCAGCCCGCCCCCGGCATTACACGGTACCATTAAGAGCCCTTCTTGTCTACAGATATTGGAAATGAAAAGAAGGCCATCTCAGCATATTTTCAATTCTAATAAAACAGATGTAAAATGCCGTTTCGGGATCAAACTTTTCGTTAAATTCCTTTGCTTGGGACAGAATTTGTATGCAAAATGTTCAAATCCCTCTCTCTGCACTAAGATTGTTGTCAAGTTCCTTAACCAGAAACATAAATAATAAATTAAAAACAAATTATGAAATATCAGAATTTAATAATGCTCTAAATCCTTAATTCATTCTCGTAATTATGCCTAAACGGACCGGAAAAATGAACGCTATTAGACTGATTCCCTCCCAGTTCAAATGAATAAAGTTTTGCAGATAGATTCAGAAAACCAAGATGCACTTTATACAAAGGGAAAATGGTTGGAACAGTTATCTAGATTTGATGATGCACTTGAATTGATAAATAATGTATTGACAGTTAATCCAGAACATGACAAGGCATTAAGATACAAAGGTTTAATCTTGCAAAGTTTGGAAAGATATGACGAATCTGATGAATTTTATCAGAAATCAGCTGAGGTAAATCAATTCAATAAAATCAATCTGAAGAGATGGGCTGATTTGAGAGCAGATTTTGAGTTGTATGAGAATGCAGTTGCTTTGTATAATTCGGCACTTGAAATTGATCCCAAATTTGAATCGGCAATATTTGATCTAGCAAACACCTTATTTGTTATGGGAAATTATGAAGAAGCAATAACTTTTTACGACAAGGTTCTTGCAATTAATCCCGACTATGCGGACATCATTTACGATAATGTACTGATTTTTGAATAAATTATGTAGCATGATGTTGATTTTTTTGGTTTTATCTGATTCAAACATGTCATTTCATGAGAATCAAATGTGAAAACTGCACAAATATACACGAGATAACACTTGACGCCATAATCTTTGATGATGAGGTAGAAGAAGTCTTTGTAACTTATTTGGCAACAGAATTATCAAAATCTGAAAATGAGTAAAGGAAAATAAAAATAATTTTTCTTGCCTTTTATTCTAATGAATAATACCATTCCATGAAGATAGAGTGTCCCTGCTGCGGTGATTGCTTTATACCAAACGAGGACCATCTCAGATAGCCATCCTCAGAGGATGTTAACCTCAATGATTCAAGTAAAATCGTCTGGGAAAGAATACCGCTGCTGAGATCTGTAGTTTTTTGCAATGATAATGAAAATGAAAATGATCAATCCCTCAGAGAGACTGGCAAAAAAAGTACGGTGAAGAACAATGAACGGAGTTCTTTTCAGTGTATTTTGCGTCATTGGAATCTCATATCACGGGATATTTTATCATCTTCCAAGAATCGCAAGAAAGTGATTTTTCATTGTCATCATCCTCATCATCATCACCAAAAAAAGACAAAGTTTTTACGTCGATGTGCAAATATTGCGGAATGAAGTTCAGAAAAGGTGTCGCATCATTGGCAGTACACATTGGAAGAATCCACAACCATTATGACGAACAAAACAAACCAAAAAACAGTAAATAAGAAAATCATCTCAAAAGATTTGGCAAACAAAAAAGAAATCTTTCAGACATATTTCCTCCTTTTATCATACCGACCATACTGTAATGTGCAGACAAAGAGAAATGACAAACACTGCAACATTGCAGATAGCAAACATTACGGCACAGTGATAACTGACGATGATGCAGGTGAGAAAATTTGCAGTAGATGTGGAGTGGTTCTGGAAGAAAACGCTTTTTCATATAGTGAATTTATTAAGAAATAATAACTACGATTCTAGTGGTTGATAAGATGTCTAACAAGATATATGTTGAAAAATGGATAGAAAATATCTAAAAATAGGCTTAATTATTTTTGCATCTGGAATGATATTGTTTTTTGGAAGTTATTTACTTATTCAAGAATCAGTTAGTCAGGGTATGGTCTCAAGAGATAATATAGAAACTTATTGGATTGCAGTTGCAATTTTGCATTTTTCAGGTGTTCCTGTAACAACCATTTCTATTCCTTTTCTGATCAGAGGGTTTTGGGGAAATAATACGGCATTGATAGTTATGTTGCCGTTTTTTGCATTACTTGCCATATTGGGAACTCATTTCTATGTGATAATTCGCTCTGTAGGCGGTCCCATGTTCTAATAATTACGTGCTCTTAAAATAATAAAACATAACCCAGAGTGAAATCAAGAGCAATTTTACTGTCTATTTTTATTCATCTTGGGAACTTTTGTCGTCCCGTTAAACACCAATAATTCGTACGGTGACGGAATACTGCTGTATACGGTCACCGAAACTGCGGGTTCCGGTCCACTAAATACTGAGAACCTAACCAAGGACCTGTGCTTTGTTCATGTGAAAATTGACGTGTATTCTGCACATCACGGAGCATTCCACAGAAACAACCCTGACAAGACATTCTATCCCGCAGACGCATTTGACTATGAAATAAGCACATGGAAGGAAGGCTGCAACCCCGCATACTGGCAGCCATGTCCTATGCAGTCCACCCCAAACAATTCTGCACCAAACGGTCCCAACTGTATCAAGGATGTGAACTTTAGCGGCTTTGATGATTCGGGGACTGCCATGATTAATTCCGCATACGCAGGAGGAGTAATTTCTGTATCAAAACAAGCGATGGCAGAACAATGGGTATGTACCAAGGGTGCAAGTGGATGGAGCTGCAACTGGAAGACCATAACTGCAAGTGCAACACAAGCAGTCCCCGGAAGACTGCCAAACATGACAGTTGACATGTGGACAATAGGTGAGGAATTTACTGAAGATGTCGGATATACCTCACGAAATCTGGATGAATCCTATTACGTATGGGATGCAATCAATGTGGTACACAATCCTCCTATCTGTTCAAAAATGACAGGGTCGGGACAATCTTTGTGGAATACGAAAAGATACATGATCCCCTGGTATTGGAAGATGAATTCTTTTGCGATGCAGCACTCTGCGTGAATACCATGAGTCATTCTGGATTTGAGGACTGGACTGGAACCTTTGATTATGGTGGCGGCAATACCGTGTTCAATGCAACTTCTTTGGATGACATTGGAGAACATGAGATAAAGTACATTGCAAGACTGTACAACATTGTACCACAGATTGACGAGTTTACGCAAACAATTGATGAACTAGTAGTAGAGTATGAGCCAATCTATGAGAGTTACGTTTATCCCGTTTTGTCTGATGACGGAAAGGTTGCATTTGATGACAGAATTGGATATGCACTTCATTACTTTGGAAATGAGAGTACGGATGCAAATTCTGATGATGAGATCGGTATTCATGAGGACAGGCGTTCCAAGATTAATGACTATTTCTATTCGACATGGGGTGCTGACCCCTGGGAGTTTGACTTTATTGATGGGACCACGCCTATTGTAACTAATTACTCAGAAGACATTCAATTGACATGGGATGAGGCCAATCATGTCGGCATCATAACAAACCAGATTCCAGTTGGAAAATCAGCAGAGATAGAAGACGAGTTGATACCAACTGAATTTCCTGGAATTGTTCCCTATGAGATAGGAGAACACGGTACTGCCAATTTTTTGAAGGCAGGGTACGGCAAGATAAAGTTCAGTTATGATGGGTTGCTGGATGTTGTGTTGGATCCAGTTATAAAGGTTCCAAGATACGAAAACGCAACAGTATACAACACGTTGGAATCGGTACATTTTGCAGGACATGACGTATCATTTCTTACATTTGATGAATACATGTATCCTGAATCATTTTTTCACAATACTGTAAACGTATTGGCAGTTGATTCAGATGGCATGCAGGATGACTCTGTTGAAATCTCAATAACTTTAATTCCACGAGAAGAGATTGAGGGAACTACTCATTTAGACCAATATGTGCATGACAAGGTAATCTTTGATACTGATGATGACGGATTTGCGCAGATAATTGCAGGATTGGATATGGATGGAAACGACATTGTAGTAGTTAATGGTCATGACATCCATCCACTTGACAATCTCACTATAGAAGGCAATGGCAGCATAACGCTGGATAAGACAAGACGTATACTGTCATCATTTACGCAGTATGACACGACAATAGACCAAGTCTTTGACCCAAACGAGATTATCGACGTCTCCGGAAAGTATCTGCTGGATACAGAAGACGGCATACTGCCAATTCCTCTTACTACCGGACTTGATGCGCTATCCCCGTATACGATATCAATCATGGGAGACAACGACAGTATCGTAACGACAAACGAGTTTGATCAGACCTGGTATGACTTTTCAATTGATTACAACTATCAGATAAACATGGATGATGATAACGTGCTCAACATTCAAAGAGATCCTGGAAACATGAGCGTGTTAAAATATTTCTACGATGAGAACTTTGGTATTCTGGAATCTCTTTCCATTAATGGGGAAGTTTTTGCCAGTGAGGACCTGCCAGAATGCTTTAGGACTACTGCAACTGGTGCGTGTTACATGTCAGTTCCAGAAGATAAACAGCTTGCGCAATTAAACATTGTTGGGACCAACATCTGGGGAGGCAGTTCTACAGAGACACTACCTGTACTGACCCCCGAGCAGCTCAATCCAGTGCCACCAAATCCGATAAACTCAATATTTAAGCTCTCGATATTTGACTTTGTAATTATTTTGCTGGTGATGCTTCTTGTGACGTATCTGCTGTACAGGATACTTCGTTGGTACTATGGAACTATACGTGAATAAATGAATTAAAAAAATAAAATTGCACTCTTTTATAGAAATTGATTATATCTTTATGTGAACAAGAGAATCAAACTGCAACAAAGAGAGTATGTTGGCGTTGACGGAGTGACAAAGTACAAGCAATGCAGAATCAACATTCCTTATGAGATAATTCAAAAAATGGGATGGAGTAATGTAAATGAAATTACAGTGTCACTAGAATCAACAAAAGGAAACGATAAAAAGAAAATGATCCTAAAAAAATAAAAATTAATTAATTTACTGCAAGAATCTTGGGACTTTTTTGAGAATATATGACACTGAGATTCTGCCCGGACCAATCACGATAATCACAAGACATCCTGCAAGCAACAGTATGTCAAGTTCTGTTCCACCTTGTCCTGTAAACTTTTCAGCTCCCTTTACGACAAATATTGCGCCAAGCATTACAGCAGACAGTATTGCAGCTGAAACCCTTGTCAACCCGCCAATTATTAGTAATACTCCTGGAACAAACTCTGCCAAAGCAATTGGGAACTGCATCTCAGGTGGCAGTCCCAACTTTTCCAAAAATCCTAAGAATCCTGAATCAAACTTGCCCAAAGAATGCATGATGAATATCAGGCCGATTGTTATACGTACGCCAAAATGTGCAGCATCGTGAAATATTGTTTGTCTGATTATCGTCTCTGCCATATTTACTCAAATTTTGACCTATGGTAATAAGATTGATTTGGTACAAGTTGTTAACAATCCTTAAATTCCAAGACTGCTTAACGTTTAGTTGTATGAATAAAACTACAATGACCTTTTCACTAGTCATAGCATTAACTGCCGTGTTTGCAATTGCATCTCCCCTGGATGTTGCAGTGGCACAAACTGCCTCTGATGCAATGCCTGATGGTGAAAATGGAGAGTACAAAGACGGAGAAGGCAGAGACCACAAAGAAGGAAAGTCCTGCCCAAACAAGGAAAAAAAATCAGCATCATCCATGGAACAGTCATCATAACACATCCCTTTTCTTAGTTGATTGTCATTTTTCCACTCAAAAGTAAAATACCATAAAGATAAACCGTATCTGTGAATATTTCGTTTTTTGTTGTCACCTTTGTGATTTTATCTATAATGTTTTCCTCTAGCTTGCACGACGACAGGTCATACGCCGCTGTCGCATCTTTTACACCACCACCACTAAAACAGATTCAGGATGGCACTGAACCTACGGGCGTAACGTGCACTGAAGGACTGGAACTGGTTTTGAAATTCTCAAATGGCAATCCTGCATGTATCAAGCCAACCTCTGCTGAAAAATTAATTGAGCGGGGATGGGCTATTCATGTGCTGCCAGACTATGAGAAAAGTGAAAACAATAACTCCGAAATATTTGCATTGGGGGACCATGAAACAGAGTCAGAAAATGTAAACTATTTTGAAAATTCCAAAGGATACCTGGCAAAACCCACTGCAGACGGGATGTACCCTGGAATAATAATGATTCACGAGTTTTGGGGATTAAATGACAACATAAAGCAGATGGCAGATAAACTGGCATCACACGGCTATGTTGTCTTTGCAGTAGACCTGTATGACGGTCAAGTAGGGACAACTACGGATGAGGCAAGACAATTGAGAAGCTCCTTTGAGCAATCGCAGTGGACTGAGAACATGAATGCTGCAGTGGCATACATGGATGAGAACCATTCCTCGACAAAACTGGGATCAATCGGATGGTGCTTTGGCGGGGGACAGTCGCTAAACTTGGCACTAAGCAATGAAGACATGGATGCCACCGTGATATACTACGGACAGTTGGTAACTGACGAGCAAGAACTATCAAAGATTGACTGGCCGGTACTTGGAATCTTTGCAGGACTTGATGGCGGAATCACTCCAGAAAAGGTCCAAGAGTTTGAGGCATCCCTGAATAAAGCGGGAGTAGAAAATGACATCACCATATATCCTGAGGTGAACCATGCATTTGCAAATCCTTCCGGTGACAGATATGCGCCTGATGAGGCAAAGGACGCATGGGACAAAACCCTGGCATTCTTTGAGCAAAATCTGAACTCATCTAGCTGACTGTCTTACATGTGTCATTGTTGATTAGGACAAACAGCCCATGCCGGTTCAAAAGATGGGATGGGATGACGAGGACAATCTCACCATATCTATTGAATCAAGAAACGACAAAAAAGAATGGTCCTGAAAATAAAAGAATAGTGTGACATTGGAACTTAAGGCCGACAACAGATCATGAAGCATGGAGATGATTTATGATTGTTGTCTCGACGACAGCTCCAACTGAGATGATTTTGCAGTAATCGTATTTAGATCATACTGATGATTTCTCAGTTTCTCTTTTAACTGCCAAACTTAATTTTATAATTACAAACCAAACGATGGAGTCACTATTCATCCGTTTAATCGACTAGTTAGTTTACGTCCCATGATGGGTTGGGCAGTTTTGGCCCAATTCATATTTTAAAATTATCTTGTTGTTCCACTTGTGATTCAGATGAACGAATCATTCCTGAATCTTATATACAAATTTTGTAAATTAATGACATAATGAATCAAGATAACAATTCAAACAGCTGGGAAGAAGTACGGGGATTATCCTGGATATTCGTTGATGAGCAAGAGACTTGAGATATATTGAAAGTGCAATATCTCAATACAGTTGAGAACCTTCAATCATTCCTTTGTCGTTGATGCATCCATTGGTGATGTATGGGATTTCTATACTGACTTGCACCACCTGGAGGCAATCACCCCCAAAAGACTGGATTTTAGGATACTGGAGTCAAGCAGTGACAAAATAACCATGGGACAAACTGCCCATTTTTCAAGCAAGATGCTGACCCGCATGACCTGGAAGACCAAAATCACTGCTTGCAAGCCATACACGTATGTCGATGAGATGAGCAATTCATTGTTCAAGCGCTGGAAGCATACCCATGTCTTCCATAAGATCAATGAAAACCAGACAAGAATAGAGGATAAGATTGAATTTGTTCTGCAGTACGGGTTTGTCGGAAGGATGTTTGAGTGGTATGCCATGGATAAGCTCCGGCAAATATTTGCACACAGGCAAAAGGAAACGATCAAGGCTTTGAAAAATCCTTGAAACTTCAGCCATGGAAATTTCATTAAAAACAATTTTGGAGCTTAAGATCAAAAACTACCGGTAGTATTTTGATGACAGCCCCAAGGGTCGAAGATCATAGGCTTTTACCATCTCAGAATATAGCATCTTGGTAATCTTGTAATCTGCAGTAATTGTACCGGATGCTGTCTTTTGGCAGATGATGATTCATGCGACAATGTTATATCTGCAAATGACATGTCATATCATTGCCAACAACCAACACAATTTGGAAATGCTATCGGTGTGCACTGACATTCAACAAAGAAGAGATTGCAATTACCCATCATGACATCTTTAATCATCCTGTACGAAAAATAGATGCCTTGATCCTCAGCTAACTTCTTTTATCTTTTTCTCCTTTTAAGCAAATCACAACAATCCCTTGTGAAAAAGATCAGAATATGCATTCCACTGTTTGCTATTGCAGTATTGGCAATTGGGTTGACATTTGATGTGGTAATTCCAAATGCATGTTCTCTTTCTTACAATGAGCAAGTAGCCAGTCAGAAAAACAACATGTGGCAACTTGGAAAGAATCTCTCAGTCGGAGATTCATACACATACAAGATCTGTGATCCCAAGACAATACAGACTTCAGCTGTAAACTACATTATTTTGTACAGGGAAACGATGATCATAATTCCGGCGTTTGCTATATGATAAAACTTGACTTTGTTAATCTACTAACATCAGATGAAAATGAAACTGACCGTAATATGTGGGTGGTACAGGCTGCAATTGATGAAAAAAGAAATGGCAGTTTGAGATATTCAGTATTTCACATTGACACTGAGACCTTTGATGTGGTATTAGCTGATACAATTCACATTGACACTGAGACCTTTGATGTGGTATTAGCTGATACAATTCACCCTGACACCAAAAAATATGCTGATTCTTTGCAAAAGACACTGTTCTATCTCTTCAAGTATACTGCTCCAGAGACTCAACTATTACAGATAGGCCGGAGTTGGGGTGAGGTGACTGAGGCCTTGCAGCCAAGAGAAGAGAATCCATCCATGACCGTTTTGAAAAATAATCAGGAATTTTCAGTCACTCAAAACGAAATAATCAGACTGATTGACAAAAAGACTTCCCCCACATTAATAGAGATTTCTGATGCATTTGAGGTAGGTCATGAGATTGACATGCAGGATCCTGTAATTTTTGATCAAAAGAAGAACAAGATAGTACCAGTAAATGAAGATAACAACAATGTAACTACATCATTTCTGATTTCATCCCATCTTCCGTTTCCGTTATCTGGAGAATCATACAATCCAGTTTATCTGGTAGAACCTCAAAAAGAGTTTGAATTTGAATTACTAGTTTTTCAGACAAACAACAAGAATATTACCTTTGAAAACTCTGTTATCAATGAACCCAAAGATGCAGATTTACCAATCACTGAAACAGGTACACTCAGATTAACATTTCCACAAAATAATGATGTAATTTTAGAAGAAGATGAAATAGAAACTGTACCAGAAGACGATGAAGTGATTCTAGAAGAAAATGACACAGAAATAATTCCGGATGATGGCATAAATGTTATTCCAGAAGATGATGATGTAGAAATTACTCCAAATAATGATGAATCGATTGACAATATTTCAGATGACACAATAATAAACGATGATGAAATAGGTTATTCCAAAATTGTTGGACTTATAGTACTGTTATCAGTAATGATTGCAGGATTTGTCATCTTTAAGAAATTAAGAGAATCAGGATTCAAAAACACTTTGAAACAAAAACCAAAACAACAACATCAATCAGCAAAAAAGATGATCATGTCATTTGATGAAAAACTCCACATTAACATCCAGATTTTGAATGATAATGCTTAATTTTTACACCGTTGTTCAGGATGTTTTTGTTGTTTTACAAGTATCATTATTTTCAAACCACAGTTTTGGGCATTTACTTAAATCTCATTCTGCCAAGTAATTGCATAGGTATGATCAAACATATCTAACTCTTGTTCATTCATGCATGTGTTGTAAAAATCACAGCACATGCACGAACATATTTTCAAACTATATGAAAAAATAAAAAAAGAATGTTTTTGCTCCTAATTATTGGAACGGATCAATAAATGGACAATTGACTATATGGTCACTATCCATTGGTCTAGCAATACCAATATCAATCATACCTGCTTCTCTGTATGCGTTCATGTCATCCATTGTTTCTAACAATTGAGCATTTGCAGGATCAGTCCAACCAATCATGAAGATTCTCCACATTGGTGAATAGTTTGCATCACCGGGAGCTCCCGCTGCAATTCCAGGCTGGAATCCCAAAGGACCAGTACCCTTTAGACCATCTTTGAATTGGAACAAGTCAACTGCTGCTGAATTTGCGATCAAGCTAGCAGATGTTGGAGCATCAATTACCCCCATCATTCCAGCTGGTCCACTAGGAGTAGCATCTGTTACAATGTAATAGATTGTTCTACCATCCGGACCCCATCCACGATGAGCTATGAAAGTTACTGTCTTTTCTTCTGTATCGATTTCAAGAACCTGACCACCACCATAAGGGGTTTCATCAGTTAAGGTCTTGTCTTCTTTGACTGTCATCTGACCTTCTGGCCAAATGATTTGTGGCATGTTCAATACTACATCAACTTCAGTTAATGTGATCTGTCCGTCTTCAGCTGCTGCCATAACCATCTCTTCAGAATCAAGAATTTTTGGTTGCTTTCCATCATTCCATGTTACATGAACATGAGAAGTTAATGCACTATACACATCTGCTTGTGCTGGAGTACTGGTAAAGACTTCACCTTGGAATCCGTGCATGCCATCACCTTCAATTCCATTTGTAAACATGTATGTCTTTGATAGTGCTTCATCTGGTGCATTTGCCAAGAGAGGGGCTAGTTCTACTCTCCAATCCTGATTCTCTGTGATTAAATCAGCATGTGTAGGATCACTTGAGTCAGTGATGATAAAGTGCACTTCACCTCCATCATAGTATCCTTGATGCATTGGGATTGTAGCTGGGACATTTGCTCTTGATAGTTTGAGCACAGAACCCATGTCAGTATTCTCAGGAATTGTTTCCTCTTCTTCAGTTACCTGTGGAACAGGCTGTTGAGAATTTACGGTTGTTATTTCTTCTTCTTCAGTAACTGGTGCTACAGGTCCTGAACCACTTCGTTCTGCATTCCATGCAGCTTTACCACCTGGATATTCAGAACATAATTGCACTCCACAGACATTAGTGCTAGATCCATATTTGGCGGTTCCAACACCTTCGCCCTTTAAGGCTTCGACGTCTGCAAAATAATTGGTTCCTAATCCTGCTGCAAACAGTGGTAGTAGAGTCAGTATTGCTAAGTATTTTAGACTCTTTTTCATGGATCTAGAACACTGATTTAACAATAAAAGATTTTGCCCAGATCAAAGTTTTTTATAACATGCCTTTTAGAAGACATTTTCGTTGTTTTTCAAATCATGCATGTGCTGTCATTCTAATATATGATAAATTTTATCGCCTTGAAAAATTTTATTCTGGTTGAAAAACTATTCCTTTTATACAAATGATGTATGATATTTCAGAAAAATAATGAGTGTTAGAAATATTGACCTGGTTACATTTGAGAATGACTCTGTACTCAATCAAAAATCAATATCACTTCCAATCGGAAAGGTGTCAATCAGGCAAACAATCATTTGTTTATAGGGATTCTGGTGACGTTTTTGGCTTTTATTATTTCTGATAACCTAATAATTTCTGGACTGATCTTTGCAGTGTTTTTAGGACTTGGTCTGATAGGAACCAAGGTCATGTCACTAGACCAGATGCTAAAGATCCATCTGATCCTTTTGATAAGGAAAACATCACTTGACGTCAAACATGAGTACATGGAAAAGAAAAACAAGGGGAAATTATCATCACCATCAAAATCCGGTGAGACTGAAGGAGATGGCAGTAAACCAAATACAAGACTGCAAGAACTTGAGGAAGAGCAACAGAAAAACAACAACGGTTTGGTAGACAAGGCATTGTCTGAACTGCAATTACTTTTCGGTAAAAAAGATGGCAAGATAAAACAAGTCAATGATGATGTTGGCAACTCGCAAAAAAATCTCAAAAACAAAAGGTTCTCAGCCAATGTTGAACTTTCTGATCAAAACATACTCAATGTATCTCTGTCAAAAATCAAAAAGCACAAAAATAAAATTGCTTCTGATGATAATGATGAGGATAACAAACCACTAAAAAAAATGTTGAGTAGATTATCAAAAAAGAAAAAAGGTAATCCGTTCTCCTCTGACTTGGAAGATGATAATGGTGGAGACACAAAACTAAGCAAGCGCGTCACGATATCAATTGACGGAGAAAACTTGGATGAATCACAATACTCTATTAATTCTGATAACGAGATTTCAGTAGTCCTTGGGAAAAACAAAACTTTGGGTTCATCTGAATCCTATGAGATTACTGCAACAGCAGACGATTATGATTATGATCCCAACGAGTAATCACTAATCACATAAGGGCTAAAACCGGTTATTTTTTCCTTTTAAGCAAATCCTGATGATTATTCAATGATTAAGAGAAAGGACGGTGAGCTGAAGGAAGGGGAATCAATCGGCGGCTTTTTCAAAGCTGTTGATATCCCTGGTAGCAGTCATTATCGTAGCAACAATCGTGCCTGACGTGCTTGGCGTGAACGTACAAGAACTCTGTATCGAGGATGCAACAATCCTTGGTGACATTACTGCAAACCATTGTGGTGATGCTTCCGTATTCCTGACTGATGCGGTAAAGGGCATAATCGGAGACGGTTATAGCTTCTTGCTAGTTGGAATCGCACTTGCATTCATCGGAATTGGTGCATACAAGGGAGTCACCTACAAAGTACTTTCAGTACCAATGTTTGGTTCCAGAAAAGAATCAACTGAAGCAGCATAAGGGCACACGGAGAAGCAGATGTGAGTGAGACAAACTCTGAGAAAGACAACAGCAACAGCAACAGCAACAGCAACAGCAACAGCAACAGCAACAGCAACAGCAACAGCAACAGCAACAGCAACAGCAACAGCAACAGCAACAGCAACAGCAACAGCAAC
>Ga0224497_10000189_pt1 | contig 46877 bp, 40 predicted proteins | sample SF_Jul11_sed_USG_4_FD_167970 | JGI IMG/M metagenome (GOLD analysis project Ga0224497, IMG submission 167970) | Sediment microbial communities from San Francisco Bay, California, United States - SF_Jul11_sed_USGS_13 | ecosystem: Environmental > Aquatic > Marine > Sediment | place: USA...
CGTGAAGAAATCGCTCAATCCGTAACTTCTTTGTTTTCATCTTGTACCTCATCGTGGTTTGCATGAGGTCTATTCTACAAAAATCTCGGTACTTTTGCAGAGGGTTCTATAGTCTCTGACCATGGAAACAAGAGATGAGGACTCCATGGCAAAAGTCGAGTTAGGCCAGAAAAAAATTGTGCTGCACAGCACGAGAGCGATAAGAAAACATGCGATCACACCGTAAGGTTTCATGAATCCCTTTCCTATCTCGGGTTCAGAGGGGAAATGTTCCATGGTCTCCCTACTAGTGGCAAAAGGCCAATATATGCAGAGAGGGATTAGCTGGGATTTTCGTAGAAGATATAGGAGGTGGAGTAGTCGCTGAACTCGAAATAGACTTTTTGCTCACCAGGATCTTTGAGGCCATTCAGGTTCGTATCCAAGACACCATAGCCAAAGCGGTACGGGCGCGGCTTGCCATCTTCTGTCCCGGTTGCGGTCGATAATTTATCAATTTTCACAAATCGCTTTACGAGCTTGTCCCCAGCGTAAATTTCCAGGATGCCATCGGTTCCCGTCCAATTCTGCACCGCACGCCCTATTTTGTTTTGAGTCTCTTGCGTACAAGCCATCAAAAGCAGGAAGCCAATGATCAAATATCTATATGGCATATCCATGATCTCCTTAGTTTCTCGACGCCAGTTGTTGATAGGCTTCTCGAATCAGCTCTTTCCCATAGGTTCGTTCCAGCCGGCGCACGATAAAATGTCCACGTGCCATATTTTGAAAATGATCCATAAAGAGCATATTGATCGTCGCACCACCAGCTGCCCCTAATAATGGAATGGCTTGCGCAGCGGCTTTTTCAGACACCTGAATACTGTAACGAGACGCAATTTTCGACAAAAACCGAACCAAGACCGGTGCACCGGAACTCGCCAGCCCATGCTCGGCTAGATATCTGGCCGCCTCGGTCATGGCGCCCGCCAAGGCTGCCCGTACGGCAAAATATCCAGTATCGACGCCATCATCGTCCTGCTTCGCTCCTCCCAAGGCAAACACTTCCAGACATGCCAATTTTGTCCTTGCCTCCGACAGTGGCTCCCCTTCACTTCTGGCAATGTCGGCAATTGACCGCAACATGATCGTCGTTGAGATGGGCAACTCCACCGTCAAGGCTAACAATCCAAACGCACCTCCTACCGCACCGCTGACTGAAGTTAACAACCGATGGGCACCATCAGCCGATTCTCCTCGGTAGTGTTCATTTAATGTGGCGACCGCCAAATCCATCGCTTTGGACAGAGCCTTATGTGTGGTGCCCACCAACTTCTCAGACACACCATCAGGTAGCATCGTGATGGCTTTTTCCACGGGGCCTCCGATGAGATTCGTGACCTTGGCGGCAAATGAGGGATTTTCCAGGAGATCGACGGCTCGCCCTAAATCTTGGTAGTCAACTGAATTGAGAGTGGTCATAGGTTTTTGGCCTCATCCCTGTTTTTATTGTTGCCCTTTTCTCATGACATTGTATGCTTCTTCTACCAAAAATTGCGAATCAGAGAGAACAGCCAACCGAATCATTTTTTTATGGATTCAGGTTCCCTTCGACTAACCAATCTTGGCCGATTCTTTTGAGTTCGGGTTTTAAGAGATGCCACCCTTGCTCAATCGCCTTGGGCCCAACACCACCAATCAAGCTCTTCGTATCCTGCCCTCCAAGAAGTTTTGGAGCCACATATAATCGTACCTTATTCACCAGACCTTCCTGAAGGGCCGAGGCATTGAGTGTACTCCCCCCTTCTATCAGAACGGTGGACATACCCGCTTTGCCAAGTTTGCCTAATGTGGCTTTCAAAGAAACCATGCCATTTTTTTGAGGAAGCACCCACACCTGAATACCACGAGCTTTGAGGGTTTTGATTTTCTTCGGCGAAGCCTTTGCTGTCGTACAAACAATGGTGGGTTGTTCATGAACCCAGGTTAAGACTTTGGCCGTGCTGGGAATGCGCAAGTGGCTATCCAACACCACCCGCACAGGCTGACGACCCCTCCGCTGCATGGATGATTTTTTTGATTCTCTTGCTGACAACTCTGGATTATCGGCCATCACCGTTCCAATACCCACTATCACCGCGTCAGTTTGGCTCCGAACACGATGGACATCCCGTCTGGCTGGTTCACCAGTAATCCATTTCGAATGTCCGGTTTTGGTCGCAATTTTCCCATCTAACGTCATCGCCCCTTTTAACGTCACAAAGGGCCGTCCTGTCGTAATCCACTGTCGATACACTTCATTCAATTGTTGGGCCTCTTCCTCCAACACACCAACGAAGACCTCGATGCCTGCCCGTTTGAGCCTCTGCACCCCATGACTACTGACCTGTGGATTGGGATCAGCCATCGCCACACAGACTTTCTTAATGCCCGACTGAACCAGGAATGGTACGCAGGGGGGGGTGCGTTTATTGGTATGACAACATGGCTCTAAGGTCACATACAGCACACCACCCCTCGCTCGAGGTCCAGCTTGATGAAGTGCCAGGACTTCTGCATGGGGCTGGCCTGCCTGTTGGTGATAGGCTTCGCCAACGACACGGCCATGATTCACGATCACCGCGCCCACCATAGGATTCGGATTTGTTTTCCCTTTTCCCCTGGCCGCCAGGGAAAGGGCACGTTTCATGTAGAGATAATCAGATGGGACGGCAGTCACCGTCGTTTTAAGGAGGTTGAAGATGTCTTACGAGTGGTTGATTTCACGACACCTTTCTTTTTCACCGCTGTTTTTTTTGTCAGAATCTTTTTCGTTGCGATTGTGTTCTTACTCGTTTTTTTCTTAGCAGGAGATTTTGTTGTTTTGGCAGAAGCGGAAACTGTTTGTTTTTTTCTTTTGGACGTTTGACCTACACGCTGGCTTTCTTCTCGTTCAAGTACGGCCACAGCCGCCTGTGCCGCGGCAAGTCGTGCAATGGGCACTCGATAAGGAGAACAGCTCACATAGTTTAATCCCAATTCATGACAGAACGCGACCGAACTCGGTTCTCCACCATGCTCACCACATATCCCTAACTTGATTCCCGGCCGAGTTTTCCGCCCTTCCAGGATAGCCCACTTCATCATCGCCCCCACCCCTTCTTGATCTAACACCGCAAAAGGGTCGGCCTGTAAAATATTTTCGGCTTTCTTATCAATGGTGGCCTTGCACATTCGACAGACCATTTTTTTCCAGTCCACATTGGTTCGCTGGCAAATGGGACACCGATCCTGCCGATCAAGATAGAATCCGATATAGGGACCTGCATCATCTCGAGAAAAACCAAACATCGTTTGAGTCAAATCGTTTGTCCCAAAAGAAAAGAATTCGGCGTCTTTGGCAATCTGCGCTGCCGTAACCGCTGCTCGGGGCAACTCAATCATGGTCCCGACGAGATAGGTCAATTTCACGCCGTATTGTCCCATGGTCTGTTCGGCCACCTCGCGAATGAGTTCTTTTTGAGCTTTCATCTCCGATGCCATCCCGACCAGCGGAATCATGATTTCCGGGACGATCTTCTTGCCTTCCCTCGCCACTTCACAAGCCGCTTCGAAAATCGCTTGGACTTGCATCCGCGTAATTTCTGGCATCGTAATGCCTAACCGGCAGCCTCGAAGACCCAGCATCGGATTATACTCATGGAGCTCTTCAACTCGATCTAAAATTTTCTGTTTCTCTTTGATAACCGCTGGATCACCATTGGTGACGTCAAGCTTGGCCAACTCCACCAGCAAGTGTTCGCGCTTCGGCAAAAATTCATGTAAGGGCGGATCCAGCAATCGAATCGTGACCGGGAACCCTTTCATCTCCCGGTAGAGGCCAATAAAATCCTGGCGTTGCAACGGAAGCAATTGTTCTAAATAGAGCTCGCGTTCTTCACGAGAGGAGGCTAAGATCATTTGCTGCATGATATCCACACGATCTTCGGCAAAAAACATATGCTCGGTCCGGCATAAACCTATGCCTTCCGCACCAAAGCCTCGTGCAATTTGAGCCTGGTCTGGAACATCCGCGTTAGAACGTATCCGCAATACGCGAAACGCATCCGCCCATTTTAAGATCGTCGAAAAATATCCGTATTTTTCAGATTGCTTGGGATCCATCCGACCTTGAATAACTTGGATCACTTCTGAATCAACGACCGGAATATCTCCCGCATAGACTTTTCCGGTAAAGCCATTCAACGAAATATACTCGCCCTCGGCCAACACCAATGTTCCAAATCGAACCTTACCGTCAGGCAAGACGTCGACTTCATCACACCCTGCGATACAGACTTTCCCCATTTGCCTCGCGACAACTGCGGCGTGAGAAGTCATCCCGCCCTTGGCGGTCAAAAACCCTTCGGCGGCATGCATGCCATGAATATCATCTGGACTCGTTTCATGCCGTACGAGGATCGCTCGTTCGCCTTTGGCTTTCAGTTCCACCGCCCGGTCAGGAGTGAGGGCAATTTTCCCCGCCGCTGCCCCCGGACCCGCAGGGAGGCCTTTGCCGACAGCTTGAAATTTAGCCTCGTCGCTGCTTTCAAATATTGGATAGAGATATTGGGACAGCTGCTCAGGGGCGACACGCTTGACGGCTTCACGTCGATCAATGAGCCCTTGCCGAACCATGTCCACCGCAATACGGACCGCGGCAATCCCCGTGCGTTTTCCCACACGAGTTTGCAACATATACAGTTTGCCCTCTTGAATCGTGAACTCCAAATCCAACATGTCGCGATAATGTTTTTCAAGAACACGCTGGGTCTTGATAAGGTCTTTGTAGGCCCCTGGCAGCGTCTCTTTCAACGAACCGACAGGTAAAGGTGTCCTAATCCCCGCCACCACATCTTCCCCTTGGGCATTCAATAAACATTCACCGAAAAAGGTATTCACCCCATTGGCGGGGTTTCGGGTAAAGGCGACCCCGGTTCCACTGGTATCTCCCATATTTCCAAACACCATGGACTGCACATTGACCGCCGTGCCCCATTCATCAGGAATATCGTATAGCCGCCGATAGGTCACCGCTCGGTCACCAAACCAGGAATCAAAGACCGCATTGATGGACATACGCAGTTGCTCAAAGGGGTCTTGGGGAAAGTCATACCCCGTTTCGCTTTTCACGAGCCCTAAATATTCTTCCACCAAGCGGGTTAACGCTGATTCTGTTAATTCCGTATCATGCTTGACTCCCTCAGCGGCTTTCAGAGCATCGAGGGATTTCTCGAATCCTTCCCGGGACATACCCATCACCACACTCGCAAACATGGTGATAAACCGCCGGTACGCATCCACTGCAAATCGTTGATTGTTTGTCTTTTTAGCAATTCCCTGTACGGTGTGTTTGTTGAGCCCTAAATTCAAGACGGTGTCCATCATTCCAGGCATGGATGCTCTAGCCCCAGATCGCACCGATACCAGCAGCGGATGTTCTGGATCGCCCAATCTGGCTTTCATCGCCTGCTCCACTTTACGCAGCCCCTGTAGCGCCTGATCCCACATCGTACCGGGATAGCGTTTCTTGGAATGAAAATATTCCACGCAGGCTTCGGTGGTAATCGTAAAACCGGGAGGCACAGAGATTTTCAAGTTGGTCATTTCCGCCAACCCTGATCCTTTGCCACCCAAGAGTTCTCGCATATGGCCCGATCCCTCGGCTTTACCCCCGCCAAAGAAATAGACGTATTTTTTCTGCCTCATGAATCGCTCTCCTTTACCCAATCAATATCTTGGAAATGAGCCGTATAGGTTGACAACCCAAATTAGTATCTAAGAAATAGCCCCCGAGCCGTAATGATTTTACACGAAGCACCGATAGCCATACGGTAAAACTTGTCTGGGTACTCCATGGCCTGATTAAAACCTGAGGGTGTGTGAGAGGCGTGAGAACAAGGAGTGTTGGTATCACAGCGTGTGAATAGCCCCGGCACTCATGGCGAACGATGGTAAAAAGATTGCAAATGTATTTGATACTTGGCAATTAATTGGCGTTTCAGCCACATGCCACATGCCATCACCACTATCGCAAAAATCATCAGGGCAATCAATCGATAATTTTCCTTGTTTTGGCCAGGAAAGTATAAATTTCCATCCGCTCCCATCGCCAGTGCTTTTCCTGGAGCAAGGGAATGCGTGTGGCCGGATATATCCGAAAAATCTATCCATTCGGTACAGACTTTGACCAGCCCCTCTGCCCCAGCCACTTTGGTCCACTGCACACCCACGCAATGCCCATTAGCGGGATCAAAGAGTTCCGGCTTGGCCAATGTCGACTCTAAATCTACACCACTGACCCATAGCCCTAGAAAGAGCAAGGCATTACACCCGAGAATAAGACCAATGGTCACAAAATTGGTGAATCGTCGTACACGTCGAAACTCATCAGATTCCTCAAGAAACGGCCCTTCAGGGCTCCTTCTCGAGTCCTTGGCAATGGGATCCTGTGACATACACGCTTGGCCTGAGCCGTTATCCAACCTCAGCCCCCCCAGATTGAATGCATGAAAAATCCGCAATGGTCAAGAATAGCCGATCAATCGCTGCAAGCAAGGAAAGACGGTTTTCACGGATGTGTGGGTCAGGATCATTGACCAAGACGGTGGTAAAAAATTCATCAATAGGTGACTTGAAATTCAAAAGGATCTGGAGGGCACGAGAGTATTCCTGATTTGCCACACAATCGGTCACATCTTGTCGAGCCCTATCGAGCACATGAAAAAGCCCTTGCTCAGATTCATGCTGAAATCGTTCCGGACTCACCACCGTTTGATGCCATGCTTCTTTTTCGACAATTCGATGGGCACGCTTAAATCCAATTACTAAAGTCTCAAAGTCCGGTTGGCCAACAATACGGTGTACCGCCTGCATTCTCAATAACAAGTCCACTAAATCCGCCCTCTTCGCGGGTCGTACACAGGTCACCGACTCCATCACATCTTCACGCAATCCCATGGTACTCCGGCCATAAAACCGCAATCGGTCCATGATAAATTCCATGATTGCCGTCGTCGTCTTCGATTCTCCTTGGCCCACACCTTGATTGGAAAGAATCTGAATCATCTGCTCGAACACTTCCACCAAATTCAGCCGGAGAGGGGTCTCACCCACAATACGGACAAGACCATAGGCCGCACGACGTAAACCCAAAGGATCTTCCGAACCGGTTGGCGCCATCCCTACCGCAAAAAATGAGGCAATAGAATCACACCGATCCGCGCAGGCTAGTAGCATTCCAGGAAAACTCGCCGGCAATTGATCATCGGGAAATCGAGGAAGATACTGTTCTCCAATGGCCTGGCAGACTTCTTGGCGTTCGCCATCGTGATAGGCGTATTCTTCCCCCATCATCCCCTGCAAGTTAGGAAATTCCCCAACCATTCCAGTTGTCAGATCCGCCTTAGACAGCAATGCCGCCCGCCGACACACATCCGCAAGATCCTCGCGACCAAGCTGTACTGCCATCCACCCAACCAACTCCTGGACTCGCTCCACCTTCTGGCGCATAGTCCCTAAGAGATGATGAAACATCACCCCATCTAACGCCGGGATTCGTTCATGAAGAGGCTGTTTTTCATCTTCCTGGAAGAAAAATTGCGCATCCTTGAGACGAGCTGAAAGCACCCGTTCATTGCCTTTGGTCATCAGCGTCGTATTTCCCCTAGGGGTATTCGTGACAGCAATAAACTTGGGTAGCAACTTGCCGTCTTTTCCTACCAGAGAAAGAAAACCTTGGTGCTCTTTCATTGATGAAATTAACACTGACTTAGGCAAGGCTAAAAATTCTTTCTGAAATGATCCAAGGAGCCCATGAGGATATTCCACACCCCAAACGGCCTCTTCAATCAATTCCTGACGAGAAACCGGATCAACCGTTCCTTTGCCTGATTTGGCCAAGGCGGCCACCTGTTTGGTGATCTCCACTCGCCGTTCCTCTGGATCGACCAATACCCCCAGTTTCTTCATTTCAGCCACATAGGTCGCCGCATTGGTTAAAGGAACACGCTGGCCAGCCTTTTTTCCTTTGATCCGGAAATAGCGATGCCCCCACGTCACCCGGCCGGATGGGATCCCAGCAAATTCAATCTTTAAGGCTTGATCACCCAATAACACCACTAGCCAACGAATAGGACGGGCAAATTTCGTTTGGGACGCATTCCATCGCATGGATTTGGGAAAGGCTAATTTTCCTAAATAACCAGGAAAACTCGAGGTCAACACCTGTTTGGCAGATAGCCCTCGTTCATGTTTTTCCACAGCTACATACAAGCCTTTTTGGGTTTCTTTAAGGATCAGTTGATCGACTGACACCCCCTGAGATTTGGCAAATCCCTGAGCGGCTTTCGTTGGGGCACCGGAGGCATCAAAGGCGGCAGATTTGGGAGGGCCGACTACTTCCTGAGTCAGAGAGGATTGCTGAGTGTGCACACCCTCAACTAACAAGGCTAATCGCCTACATGTGCCGACGGTTCGAATCCGATCATAGTGCAATCGGCCTTCATGCAAGAGCTGACGCCCAAGAGTGGCTAAATCTTGAAGAGCTTGAGGGAAAAATTTTGTAGGAATTTCTTCAGTGCCAATTTCTAACAACAATGGCAGAGAGGTGACTTTGGTTTTTCGAGAGGAAGAGGCCTTCCCCGTTCTTCGTGATGATCTATGAAGGGCCATGCCTGAAGGACCTACTGCCACCTAATGCGAAGAAAAATCGTCTACCGTTTTCTTCGCATTTTCAGACCGGTGGCTTGAATGTTCTGTTGTAGCAAAGGGAAACCCATGCATTCACGTTGATCGTAATACGCTTGGGCGCATTTTCTAGCCAAATGACGAACGCGACCAATATATTCCGTGCGTTGGGCCACGCTAATAGCTCCCCTCGCATCTAAAACATTAAAGAAATGTGAGCACTTCATACAACAATCATAGGCTGGAAGCACTAAGACTCTGGGATGTTCAAGTAACTGCTGACATTCCTGTTCAAAACGGTCAAAAGAGGTTTGGAGCAAATTCACGTCGGCGGTTTCAAAATTATAGATCGACCATTGCACCTCAGACTCATGATACAATTCGCCATACCGAACACCCTTTGTCCATAATAAATCATAGACCGTATCCACTTCCTGCAGATACATCGCGATCCGTTCAAGGCCATAGGTGAGTTCTACAGTAACAGGATTCATTTCTAAGCTACCGACTTCTTGGAAATACGTGAATTGCGTTATTTCCATGCCATCCAAACGCACCTCCCAACCCAGACCCCAGGCTCCCAATGTGGGCGATTCCCAATCATCTTGAAGAAATTGAATATCATGCTTATAGGGATCCAAGCCCAAATGCGCGAGACTTTGTAGGTAAAGATCTTGAGAATCTGTGGGAGCCGGCTTTAACACCACTTGATATTGAAAGTAATGTTGAAGACGATTGGGGTTATCCCCATATCGACCATCTGTTGGTCTTCGACAGGGTTCAATATAGGCGGCACGCCACGGCTCAGGCCCGATGGCACGCAAAAAGGTGGCCGGATTAAAGGTGCCTGCCCCTTTTTCAGTATCATATGGCTGTGCAAGAATGCAGTCCTGGGATTGCCAAAACTGGTGGAGAGAGAGAATGATCTCTTGAAATGTCACAATACTCGACTTTTGGTCAGGAGGGGCATGGTAGACGAACAACGACTTACTGAATCAGGGCTATGTATTATTCACACGCCTGAAGCAGGTTAAGCTTTTTACCCTAGCAACAACCCTCTGACCAGTCAAGAATGGGTAATTCAATATTGAGGCTATCTTCATTCTGAAAAAAATGTGCCCCAAAAAACTCTCCGTCTTGTTTTTCATAGTCCCAGTCAAGTATATTTGGTCCCCTGTTTATCCATTGAGGAGGGGCGTAACCAATGAAACCATTTGCTCAATTTTCTCTGTGGGCCGCCATCAGTCTTGCAACCTTGATCATGGGGTGCGCCGAAATGAATGGCGGTTCGACTTCCGGAATGGGCTCCGCAGCACCTGCGACATCTGGGGTCGATTCCAGAGCGGTGACCACAGGACCAAATCGAGTGTCTCAAGGGACACAAGGCGACTCGTTGGACGCATGTTTGGCTCGCATTCCCAGTGATGCATCTGCAGGTCAACGAATGGTCGCAGAACGGACATGCCAACGGGATGCGGAAAACCGCGCCTCAATCATGGCCGTCCCTGGCCAATAATCACACTTTGATTTTCTTGCGTTCGCTGGCCACCTTCTGGCCAGCGAACTTAATTCTTCTCCCCTCTTCTGATCTACCGCCGTCCAGTTGGGTGGCGTCGACACTAAAAACCCTCCAGAATTTGAATCGCTCCTTTTCTCAGCTCATGGCCCTTTAGGCAGCTTCATGTCCTCTTCCATTGTTATCAAAGACATCACGCTCAAGGCACTCTGCGGGGTCACCAAAACCGAGCGATCCCGGCTTCAACCCATATTGGTTGATCTGGCCGTCAGAGGCCAGAATGAACGAGCCTTCCAGAGCGATCAACTTTCCGATACCCTTGATTATGCAGCCATCACCCAATGCCTTCATGACACAGTCAAAAACCGAGAGTACTCCCTTCTCGAAAAGCTCACTGAAGACCTTTGCCAAGCACTGTTCCAACATTTTCCACTGACACACCTAAAAATTTGGGTCAGAAAAATTTGTGCGCCCATGAAAGATTTTTCAGGTTCTGTGGGGATTCGTTTACTTCGCTCACGACAAGATATTCTCCAAAGGGCTCATGGCTATCCTGCTCCATTTTTAACCAACTATTTCTCACGGTTGCCTCGTGGAAAAGTCTTAGATGTGGCCACAGGACGAGGCCGCCATGCCCACTTCCTGGCAACACATGGCTTTTCGGTTCATGGAATCGATCGGAATCGAGAAGCCTTGAGCTTCCTTGACGGTCAGGCGCGAGAGGCGGTCGGACTTCCCATTACGACCGAATACATAGATTTAGAGACGGACGATTTACACCCTCCAGATTTGGGGAGGGAAACATACGACGTCATTCTGGTATTCTTTTACCTATACCGTCCGCTTGTTCCTCAATTAATAAAAGCGTTGAAACCTGGAGGGGTCATCCTTTACGAAACATTTCTGGTAGACAACCATCTCCAGCGACAACATCCCCGTCGAAAAGAATTTTGTCTGGAATCTAACGAATTGCTCACCAAGTTCCGGGATTTTCAGGTTCTCCACTACGATGAAGGCGATCACCGACAATCCTCTCAGGACGATCGGGCATTTACTGCTCGACTCATGGCTCGGAAACCAGAAAGGGAATGTTGAAAATAAATGGCCCACCTTTCAGGATGGAATAAGCAAGGCGGCGTTCTTACCCTCATTAAGGAGTGAACAGTGAGGAGCAAGAGAAAAAAATGATTTCACGTTTCCTTCCCATGTTTTCTCATCACCTTACGCCTCACGCCTCACGATCTTTGACGGAATTTTTCGAACCGCCCCGAAGCCGTTGGCATCACAGGAATTTGTGAGCCTTTTTACCCTTGGCAAGCATTATTATTCACCTGGCCAATAATCCCTTTTACCACTCATGAGTCGAATTGATCTTCATTCACACACGACGTTTTCGGATGGAAGTTGTTCACCAACAGAATTGATACATCTCGCGATCCATCAAGGCCTGGACATTCTGGCTATCACCGATCACGACACCACAGAGGGTTTACCTGAAGCGCTGGAAGCCATGAAAAACCTTCCTCTGGAATTAATTCCTGGCATTGAATTGAGTACACAATTTCACCACCGGGAAATGCATATTTTGGGCTATTTTATTGATTTGGAGAATCCTCAGTTTCAAGCCAGACTGGAAGACCTTCGCGCAACCCGTTTCGACCGCATTCACTATATATTGGACCGCTTGGATTTGCTCGGGATGGATATTTCCTTGGAAGAAGTCCAACAGGCCTCAGGAGCCGGCACCATCGGTCGCCCTCACATTGCGCAGGTATTAGTAGCCAAGGGATATGTCAAAAGCATGAAAGAGGCCTTTGAACAGTTACTTGGTTCGCGGGGGAAAGCCTATGTTCAACGTATCGTCCCGGAGGCCCAGGAAATCATCGAGTGGATCACGGAGGCAGGGGGAATACCTGTTCTCGCCCATCCTTATTGGGAAGGCTTTAACAAAGAAGACAGTACTACGGCCTGCCAAACCCTAGTCGAACAAGGATTGCAGGGCCTCGAAGTATTTTATGGAACCTTTTCAGCGCGACAAATCTCGTTTAACCTGGGATTAGCGCGGCGTTTTGATTTACTCATGACGGGAGGCAGTGATTTTCACGGAACAGTGAAGCCGGACATTACCCTGGGCAAGGGACGAGGGTCGTTACATGTGCCAGCCAAAGTGGTAGATCAATTGCGGAAGGCAGCAGGATGCTGAAGACAAAAGACTCAATTATCAGGTGCTTCGACTATATGATTTTCAAATCTGGTACACCCCTCGGCCAGTAACCGATTGGTCAACATCTCGCCTGGCCATTCAATCGGCAAATCAGCTGTAAAGACCCACACATCTGGAGAGGTCCAGATTGGCCCATGTTCCTCTGGGAGGTCAGGATCGAACAAATCTGTCCATACTGGCATATAGACTCCGTTGCCGCACTGAGTATGCAAGTGCACCACCGTTCGACTCCGAACCGGGCCTTCCAAATCATGCCAGACGGCAGCCGTTTCATCGGCCAATCGATGAAGACGAACCGCATTTTGAGCATCAAACAACGCATAGGCCGCATAATTTGGCGCTTCCAACATTTGTGGCGCTTTGGCGATTTCTGGGCATTGTGCAACCAACCCGTCCATGATGGCCTGGCAATCGGTGTCCGACAACGCATCCGGAAGCGTTGTGTCCGAGACCCCAAGGATTTCAAAAAACAAAAAGGCCGTGGCTTCGACGGGTGGATGAAGCCTTGCAGCGATTATTTGTCGGCGTTGCCCTTCAGCCAGGTTAGAAATGTGTTCATGCACTTTCTCTAAATTTAAAAAATCCAAGGTCGTATCCGTCAGCAACCGGGGTTCGACGGTAATGGCCGCGCCTTTTGGCAAATGCAGATGTCTCCGCAGTAAGTCTGCCGTTTCCACTGGGTCGATTTTCAATTTCAATGGAAAGGCTAAATTCGCTTGAAGGGGCAATTCAAAGGAGGCCAGGATGCCAAATGTCTCCGTTTCTTCGAGATCGGCATCCATGACGCAACAACTTGCGGCTTCAGCAAGCAGGTCAAATAACCATTCCGCCATGTTCTCATCTAACGCCGCCAAAACGGTCAACACCTCATGCTCACGATCCTGATCCAACAAGGCTTGCAACACTTCAATAGCCAAGCTGGGGTCACCATGTTCATGCCGACGGGCATTGATGAGATGAATCAGATCACGCGTGAGAGGATCTGGACGATACCAACTGGACATAACGATTACATACCCCTAGGTCAATTGTGGTGGTTACTACACCGTCTGAACAAAAATGTCTCAGCCCCCCGACATTTTCTCATTACTAGAAGCTAATTGCCAACTGCTTATTCTCCAATGACTTTGACCAAGACCCGTTTACGACGTCGCCCATCGAATTCCGCATAAAAGATCTGTTCCCATGGACCAAAATCCAAAGCCCCATTGGTAATAGCCACGACGACCTCTCTCCCCATAATTTGGCGTTTAATATGCGCATCGCCATTATCTTCTCCGGTAAGATTATGTTTGTAATCAGCCGAATGAGGGACCAGCCGCTCGAGAAATCGCTCATAGTCTTGGAGCAATCCGGCTTCATCGTCATTAATATATACACTGGCGGTAATATGCATAGCATTAACCAGAACCATGCCTTCTTGAATCCCACTATGCTGGACAACACGTTCTACTTGAGAGGTAATATTGATATAGTCCCGACGTGATTTGGTTTGGAACCAGAGTTCTTCCCGATAAGATTTCATCAATACCCTTCTCTCATTCACAATCGTGAAAGGGATTCTCTCTTACCACACAAACCATTGCAAGTGCAGGAAAACCACCACGAGACCACTGGGCCAACTTCAATAAGGACACATCTCTACATTTGACAGGACTGAGAAGGGGTGGTAGAAAAGTTTACTATTGGGATCTTTCTCTACATCGAATATTTCTTGAGCCATTTCCAACATTCAGACACGAGCATTCAAGATCGTGCACGTGCTGTCTTTCCTTGAAAAGGAGATCGAGGTTATGACCGCTACTATCGCCACTATGTTTCCCCTTGCACGTCCCTCAGGTTGGAATGTCTTTTTCGCAGAGGACTCTGATAAAGATTTGGACTTTGATGAGGGTTTTGAAGAAGACGACCTCCATCAATCTAAACCGCCGTCTCGTCGCCCTCTTTTATGGATTGTGCTCCTGGTCCTGGTCGGAGCCGTCGCCTATTGGGCACTCAATGAGCAACCTTCTCAAAGATCAAGAACAGCGGTCTTTGAATCTGCTGAAAATACTCGCGCTGAAATACAAAAAAACGCCACATCCGATTTCCCCTCTCCCCTCTTCAGAGAAGATCAGAGCGTCGTACTCCTTGAAGGAACAGGAGAGGCTATGCTCATGGGAGATCCCACCAACTCTCAGCCCGGTCCTATTATTAAAGGCCATGAGAAGTTGACCATCCTGGATGGAAACCATCAAATAACTGGATGGGTCTATCAAGTGCAATCAGAATCGGGGAAAACCGGGTGGATTTCTGGAGAAAAAATCAAAGGCGCCTCGTAAGTTTTGAATGGCCTCTGATCCATTCAGATATCTAAACCCGGCCCTGCCATAAACTTCGGCCAGCTTGTTATTCCCAACCCCCACCTTGATGATCCTCGTTCTCAAGACTATCTCCGGCAGTTTCAGTGCGATTGAACCTACCAGACCAACCTTGCTAGGGTAAGTTCTTCTGTCGCACGACTCATCATTGGCAATTTAGGTTTACCCTTCCCTTTACACGAGCTATCGATGCCCCCCCTATCACCAACTGAAGCCCAAGAAATCTGCACGACCTACACGAAAGAAAGTGGGAGCAATTTTTATTACTCCTTTCTTTTTCTTCCTCGACCTCGCAGAGAAGCCATGTACACGATCTATGCACTTTGCCGAATGGTGGACAGCGCCGTCGACGATCCCCCACCAGGCAGCAAGCCATTAGAAGTCTTAGCCACTTGGAGGCAAGAAGTGTCTGCTGCCTATAAGGGTCACCCCACCCTCCCTGTCACCATCAGCCTTGCTGCACACCTACAAGAATTCGACATACCCGAACAGTTGATTCAAGAACTTATCACCGGCGTCGAAATGGATTTAACCATCAATCGCTACACGACGTTTTCAGAATTATATCCCTATTGCTATCGAGTCGCTTCCGTCGTCGGACTCATCTGTCTCAAAATCTTCAAAACTCAATCGCCCAGAGCAGAAGATTATGCGGTCAATTTAGGCTTGGCCTTTCAATTAACGAATATGCTTCGGGATTTATACAGTGACGCCAAAGAGAATCGCGTCTATCTTCCCCAAGAAGATTTTCAACGGTTTGGCTATTCGGTGGAGTCCTTGCTCAACCAGCAATCATCCCCCGCACTAGTCGAATTCATGAAATTTGAATGTGCCCGTGCTCGGACATACTATCAGCGGGCTCATGATATTCTTCGCACCCTACCTGCTTCGGATCAAAAGGCGTTGGTCGTAGCGGAAATTATGCGGGGGGTCTACAGCACGATTCTCAGCAAAATTGAAGCCCAAAATTATCCCGTCTTTGGCCCACGCACCCGTGTCTCATCATTCCACCGTCTGAGCATTGCGATAGGGATTTGGATTCGGTCTTTATTCACCCGCCATTTCGCGCCATCCATGTGACACGCCAGATTCTGATACTCGGAAATAATCTGACGGGGTTGGTCGTCGCCTATCGGCTCCTCCATTATGGATTTCATATCGTCATCGTTGACCCACCATCAGAGGTTGAAACACCAAATCGGTTGGGTGCCATTACAGAACCCATTGAACTGACTTCACCTGCTCCCACCACTCCTCTCATTCTCCATGGGTTTTATCATGCCACCTGGGTGCTGCTACAGGAATTGGCCTTTGATTGGCCGGTCCAGGCCGCACAGTCTGTCGGATTGGAATTTGGAAATAATGCGAGAAAACCCTATGCACTTCCTAAACCTTCGAAATTCCTGTGGAGACATCCCCTTACCCGATGGACCTTGTTCAAAGGCCTATCTTGGTCAGACCGATGGAACGTTATCAATTTTCTAGAAAAACAATGGGAAGAAAATCGAATTGCTGATTACAATCCCGATATTGAGAGCCCCGAAACCTGGCTCATCTCTGCCAAGCAATCGGAACACAGTCGTTCTCATTTTTGGAATCCCTTATGCCGTTTCTTTTTAAACTGCGATCTCTCAGAAGCCTCCCTCGGTTCCTTGATTAAAGTTCTCTCTTATTACTGGTTCGGCAAACCAACCGATGCTTTAACTTTCCTGGCGCCTTTCGGGATCTTAAGAAAAGTGGAAACCGAATTACGACAACTCATAATCAACAAGGGAGTGCAGATTCACCCTGTCCATGCAAAACTCCACCTCGATATTGACGCCGACGGTATTCGCGCGGTGGTGCTAGGAGACCAACATTTGACTGCTCAAAGATATATCTCAGCATTAGATCCACAGAATCTACTTTCTTTACTCTCTGATCGGGAGTTAACCCGCTATGCCTATTTTTCATCTTTACCTCAAATACCCAAAATCTATGGTTTGGCTGTTCAGTTTAAAGTACAAGGCATTTTTCAAAGCCCACGCCTCATTCTTCATGCAGATCCGTTTGACTGGATCACCAGTCAACCAAGCGCACCATCCAAAAATCGGGAAACCCCAGAAATTGTTGTTACCTGCATCACGCTCAGAGAATCACTTGTCCAGAAGCACAGTAAAGAATGGTTGATCGATCAGGGCCGAACATGTATCCAGAATCTCCTGAACCTTACTCCGACATGGTCGCGAGAATCCTCTACACCTCAGATTATTCGGCGAATCGGACCGTTTTTCCCCTGCAATCAAGGATCTCGAATCCATCGGCCCCTTCCTCAAACACCCATTGCCAATTTCTTGTTGGCAGGCACCTGGACGGATACGAATGGCCCAGCATCTCTGGAAAGCACCATCACAAGCGCCAATACTTGCGCAGAAGCTGTCGCTTCAGCCTTTTATGGAACCCCGGATTGACATCCTTTCTCCTCAAACTTAAGATCCTGCCCTATGGATTTACTGCAACTCAGCACTTCCCTGAGGGATTGCCAACGCTGCCAGCTCTCTAAAGGTCGCACCCAAGTGGTCTTTGGCACCGGCAACCCAAAAGCCTCGATCATGTTCGTGGGAGAAGCGCCAGGCTTTTATGAAGATCGGGAAGGGGTACCATTTGTCGGGGCCGCAGGAAAATTACTCACCGAGCTTTTGCAATCAATCGGACTGGAACGGACTGACATCTATATTGCTAATGTCATCAAATGTCGCCCTCCCAACAATCGAGATCCGTTGCCCGATGAGATCGATACCTGCAAGCCGTTTCTTTTGCAACAGATTGAGCTCATTCAACCCAAGTTGGTCTGCACCTTAGGGAACTTTGCAACCCAGACCCTACTAGAAAGAAAAGTCGGCATCACGAAAGTCCGCGGACAAGTCATCAGGCTAGAAAACTTTGTAGTTTTTCCATTGCTGCATCCCGCCGCAGCCCTCCACCAAGGCAATCTTCGTGTACCCCTCAAAGAAGATTTCCAGAAACTCAAAACGGTCTTGGAGGAAATGAGCAACCCACCTACTCTCCCCCACACCACCGCACCACCCACTATTTCCCTGCCCAATGCATCGACCAAAGACCCCACAGCCGAGCCTCCCACGCAGATGAGTTTGTTTTAGAATTTCATACATTCCTTTCCGATGATATGCTGTTAACAGACAAGGGCACGACCCCGAAAGGGTAGCCATGCGATCCCAATACTATGAAGCATCATTACTTTTCAGAAAACTCTCGACTATTTAATCTGCTCTTTTTTACACCTTCACCATCATGAAATTTCTCAAATTTCTGGGATGGTCACTAGTTGGACTAATCCTTCTAGCTGGCTTGGCCTATGGGTTGCTTCCTACTATTGGTCGGATCATCATTACACAGGGGTTAAATAATCATGGGTTTACCAATGTCGAAATGACCATTGACCGCCCTGGCCTACATGCCCTCATGATTCCATCGTTGGCCTTTCGCACACCTCCAGAATCAGGGTCAACCCCCATCATCATCCAACATACGGAAATCACTTACTCCCTTGACTCATTGTTGAATAATGTCCTTGAGGCTGTGAACATTGGCCACATAAAGATTGTCTGGGATTCGTCCTTACTTGAAAGATCCTCAGACCCTGCTTCAATACCTGACACAGAACAGGATTCGCCATTTGCATTCCCATCGTTGAATTCTGGGGCCATACTCCCTGTCTTACCATTCCAACACCTCCGTGTTAACCATGTGGATATTTCTAATCCACTGGCACCACCGACCTTACAAAAGATCTCCCTAACCGCAGAAATGGACCTCCTTCCGGAAGGATATTCGGCCTCCATGCATCTTGCAGGCAGGGGACTTCTTCTTAATTTCCTCACCTTTTCCCTGACTCAAGATGGCAACATGACGGTTACCGGAGCCCATACGGACGCTCCAGAAGACCTCCTGCTTGCCCTAACCACAACATTGGAACGATCCTCCACCGATTTAAAGATTAAGGGTAAAGCCAGCTTCAAGCTTCATCCATTCATTCACACCCTCACAGCCCTATACCCTCTCCCCCCTCAGTACCAATCCATCTCGGGAACCTTTTCAGGAAATTGGACAGGCACGATCAAAGAAAAACCCTTACCCACTGGTTCGGCCATCGGACCAATCCAGGGAGATTTTGCTCTAGAGGCCAAGGTACCAACCTGGCCCCCCTTTGCCCAGGAAATCCAGGGCCAGGCTCAAGGGACTTTTGCAGTCCTTGACCAAAACACCAAGATTGTATTTCAGCTATCATCTTCTGGATCCGTAAACCTTGCCCTCGGTTCCCTGATTCCACCATCTTTCCACCCATTCCTCACGCATAAAGGTCTCCGGTCCATTACATGGAACATTCGTCAACCGGTTCAGTTGGTATCCCCCATTCAGTCGAAACTTGATTCGATCCAAATCCCTTCTGGTCAAATTCATATGGCCATGCGCAACGCATCGGAGAAATTGGACTTGCTCCTTTCCCCAAAAGGCCTTCTCTGGAAACCGGAAGGCGCTGTCTTAGGAGAGGCTCATGTCAGCCTCTCCACTCAGCTCACACCTGGACCTACACCGACCTTGCGCCCCGAAACCCTTTTTCTAGAAACAGATGCGTCCTTGTCGTTATCTCAGAACCAGATCGCCGTCTCTTTCAACCCCTCATCCTATTTTCGCTTTTCGGAAATGACTAATGAGGCCATACATATACCATCACTTGTCAGCCGTTTTCCTAAAGGTGCCTCCGCGACTTACATCCCAGACGGTCAAACATTGATATTGGAAACCACCGATTCAACCCTTTCGCTCCCGTTTGTTTCCATGCAAGATCAACAATGGACCTTTCAGGAAATTTTTACGAAAAACCTCACTATCCGCTCTACGCCAAAGAGTTGGGCCATCACTGGAGCTTCAGAAATAAAAAATGTACACTTACCATTTGATGCCATAAAAATCCCGGATTCCAACTGGCAGACCCGGTATTCAGCCACTTCCAAATCCCTGTCAGTTCAATTCAAGGGCCAAACACTCCAGCATCCCGTACGCATAGGAGGACAGGCCATACTTGACCTTGAAAAAGACGAAGCCGTCGTTTCGATGTCCATGCAGCCCATTCTTTTCGCACCAAAAACTCAAGTCCTCAGCCAAATAATCCAACCCTGGCCTTTCCCGGGCATGGACGTCACCCACGGTGCGGTCTCAGCATCGGCCGAAGTCACCCTAGTCAAATATCCCGCGACGGCCACCACCCCATTTCACATCACACAATTTCATGGGATTCTTGATTTGAAAGACATAGGTGGATTCATACGCCCAACGATTCTGGAAGGACTGGACGCGAGAATTGAAATACTTGGCGAAGATAATACTTTTCGTATCCCCCCAACTCCGCTTCACATCAAACGGATTCAATCAGCCATCGATCTGACAGAGACCTTTTTCATCCTCTCTTCCGGAAACTTTCAACAAGATTCTCCCCCGACTCTCTCCGTCAGGAACGTCTCCACGCATCTTCTGGGAGGTACCGTTGCCCTATTACAAGCCACGTACGATCCTTTACAGCCCACACAAGACTTAGCCCTCCAAGTCCATGGTATGGACCTCGGCGAAATATTACGGCTTGAACAACAAGAGACGGTAAAGGGAACAGGCATTCTTGATGGACATCTTCCTCTTTTTATCTCTGGCAAAAATGTGGAAATTCATCAGGGCACACTCAACGTTCGCCCACCAGGGGGTATCTTACAAATGACTCTCTCTGAGGAAACAGCAAGTAGCTGGACCAACAGTCAACCCAACCTCGATCTCATCGTTCAAAGCTTAGAGAACTTTCACTATTCCCAATTAGACGTTGGTGTCGATTATGATAGAAATGGTATCCTAAAGCTGGCCGCCAAGCTTAAAGGGAAAAATCCAGATTTCCGGAAAGGCGTTCCCATTCATTTCAACCTTAATATTGAAGAAGACATCCCTGCACTCTTGGAAAGTCTTTCACTCGTTAAAAACCTGGAAGATAAAATTGGGACGATGATGACAGGACAAGAGCAATCAATCCGCAAAGAGGACAAGTAGAGGTCAGATCCAAGAGATCTGCTATCTCAGGGTCTTTTGGTTGGAAAAACAAATTCACTGCACACAAGGGGAAGCTATGACCCAACCACGTCGACCACACCAGATATTTCGAAATATCACCACCGCCCTTATATTTCTCGCAGTGGAAACTCTTATGAGTTGCACTCCTCGTGTGGAAGTCGCCGTTCCCGAAAAACCAATTACCATCAATTTAAATGTCAAAATCGACCATGAAGTTCGAGTAAAAGTGGAAAAAGATTTAGAAAACGTCTTTACAGACCAGAGCGGACTCTTCTAAAAAACCTGAGGTACTACCATGACCACATCGAAACAACATCTAAAAACCCTTACCATGATGCTCACCTGCGCACTCCTCTTCCTCATGCCGCTCTTGGCCTTTGGTGTCACTCTCGACGAAGCCAAGCAACAAGGCTTGCTAGGGGAACGTCCTGACGGGTACCTAGGACTCGCCACAACAACCGTCTCCGCTAAAATCGTGGAACTCATGAAAGACATCAACAGGAAACGACGAGAGGTCTACCAAGGTATTGCGGAAAAAAATGGCACGGCCCTCTCCGCCGTTGAAGCCTTAGCGGGCAAAAAAGCCATAGAAAAAACCCCATCAGGCCAACTCATCATGAAACCCAACGGAACCTGGGTCCCTAAACCCTAGTTCAAGAACATCGGAAGGCAAGAGACCAAAGCCTAAATTTTGAAAAGGTGGGGAAGGGGAGGCGCCTAAGGCCATCGGCTGAATCCACTTATTCGGCAGTGCTGAGAGGAGACCAACAGCCCCCGGATCCATGATAGGTTTCTACTTCGAGTCGGTAGCGGTAGCCACAGGAGGTGCACCTGAAATGATATTTCACGTAATCCGGCCATGGGCCCTCTTCCGGCAGATCTTGAATCGACCCCTTGGGATTAATCGTTTCTTGTTCAATCTCCGCAAGGCCTCCAGAAATCACGTGGTTCCGAACTAAGCGGATAAACTTGGCCAATTCACCTGGACTTCTGATCAACGCTTGATCCCGGATTCAGCAGTAGAAAATTATTACGGTGGGGGCTGCGCGATAGACGGGACAAGGCTGCCGGGCGAATTGGCTCCGGCTTGTGGGGGATAAGAGGGTTCTGGGGGGCGTTCTTCCTCCGTCAAGGTCCACTCCAACTGCGCCGCAATTGGCAGCCCGTCTGACAGCGTCCGGAGCCGCGTCAAAAACTCCGGCCGCTCCTCCCGCGGGACGGCAAACCGGACGTGCAGCCGCCGCCCCTGGGGGATCAGATCCGCCCCCACCAGGAAGACCAAGTCGCGGACGGCTCGCAACCGCCGTTCGAACCAACACCGCGGCAAAACGGTCTCCCGAAAGCCAGCCAGCAAGTTGTAGGCGACACAGCCCAACCGGAAGGCCGCATCGGTGGCCTCAAACGCCTGCAAGCAAAACGTATCCAGGGAGAGGTCGTCTTTGAGTTCCTTGATGCGGTTTTCACTGTCGGCGCGTCCGGCATACATGCGACAGACCACCTCGGCCGCATAGGGCACACTGGTCACCATAAGTTGATAGGTATACCCCGGGCACTCAATCAGACGACGTCCGGCGGCCTGCGGCCGTTCGCGCAGGGTTTGCCGCAGACACACCACCCGGCGTTCCTGCCCCTTCCAACAAGGCAAGGTGACCAGCGTCTCGGCCACGTCGATGCCGGTGCTGACGCGGCGCCAGGCCGTCTCGGGCAAGCGATGAATCACCAGCCGGCGCAAGACCGGCGTGAGCCGGGCCATAATGATATAAGGCAAGTTGCGGCTCTCCAGAAAGATGAGGAAGCGAGTCACAAAAAACCCCGCGTCCGCCCGGACCAACGCGAGCTGGTGGCCGGAGGGGAGCATTGTCAGCGCTTGCTGGAGCAACTCGATGCACCCATTGGCCGGGCCGGCCTTGCCGGGGCGGAGGGTGCCCCATAACAGACGCCGGGTTTCACTCAGAAACGCCAGCAAGGGGTGATGGGAGGGGCGGCCCCGTTTCTGCGGGTTGTAGCCAATCTGGCTGCCCTCTTGGCTCCCATACCGGCACAACACAGTCGAATCCAAGTCGAGCGTGTGGCCCAACAAGATGCGGGGCATCCGCGCCAAGCTCGCTCGCATCAAGGCTTCCGAGACGGCCGTCAGCTGACCATACGTGAAGGAGAGAAAGAACCGGCGCAGCGTATCAGGCGACGGAAACCGGGCCAACCCGAGCAGCTGCGGCAGCAAGGGGTCCCGACGATAGCGCGTGAAATGGGCAAAGCGTTCCGCCCCTAACGCCAGCCCATAGAACCAGGCCAAGAGCACATCCGTCACGGGAATCTGATTGTTCGAGCGTTTGGCGAGGGACGCCAACAACGGCTGCAGGACGGCACGCAGGCCAATGAGTTCGAAGTAGAGTCGCAGTAAGAGCGCTCCCGCCCAAATCGTGATGGGATGGTCGGTAAAGGCAAAGCGAATCTTCGGGTAGAGCGGTGAAGCCACAGAGGAGGAGCGAGCCATGAGACCTCCTTGTCAGAGAAGGACAACAATGGCCGCTAGTTTACCAAATTAAAATCCTATTGCTGAATTCGGGTTGATAGTTCAGACTTGTACACTTTGGACAAGACATGGTGTGCCGCTTCCTTAGGTGCCCCCTGAGTCGAGTTGCCGGCTGAGGCGAACGAATGAGAGACCACAATGAGGTGTAGCTAGTTCCCTCGACTGCTCAGCCAACTTCCTCAACACCAGATTGAGTTTATAGCGTAGACTCCTTCTAAACTTTTCCATATCCGGACGCATTCGAAGCAATCTCTATGCTTTAGGGAACGACCCGTATGGAAGGAAAACATGTCAAAGGGCCACTGATTATGTAATTTACTCACGATAAACAACTTCTTTCACACAAGAAAGAATATCTTCAAGATCTTTTTCTTGTCCGTCATTGAATGCGCTTCCGTATATCTTATTGGCTTTTTCCAATGCCTCCATTAACCTCGCCCACCCGTCGGTCAACCCATTAAGGCAGGAAAACCCGTTAGCAATTTCTCTTGCAGCATGGTCATTACCGCTAGCCAACAAACTGTGTTGTAACGCCCGAATGGCTTCAAAAAGCTCTTCATTCGACGTGATTTTTTTATTCATCTTTTCACCACAAAAGGTTTGTCATAAAAGGGGCGCACATTTTGCGCCTTCTTCGTGAGCGATGGCGAACGATCTCATTCTTTTTTTATGGATTGGCGTGTAATTTTCTGTAAATGACCAATTTCGCTTCCTGATTTGGACATGCATCGAATCGCTGAAAAAGACCGAACCAATATAGTCTTTCATTCATGGTCATACCTTCAATCCCTAAAATTATCTCATCCTTAAATTCAGACCACATGTTGTAGAGGTTTTTGTGATCTTCATTTCTTTTAATCCAGGTATGACCAAAATAACGTTCTAGTGTATGTTTTAATTCTTCTGCTGTTTCGTCATTGCTTTTCCACTCTATTAGAAGGTTCGCGAGTGCTTGAACGACTCTTTCAGATGAGACGTTGCGTATGGCTTCGGTTAACTCATCTAAATTCATCATGTTCTTTAACAGGACTGAGAGCTGATTTATCCCATGAAGGCCTGCCTGTGGTATCGGAAAAGTGGGTCACCGCAAGCAACTGGTGAGGAGTCCTGACATAGACTCTGTTCAGCTGGCTCTGATGGAACGCATGGGAATAGCGGTCTGTGGAAAATGGTACACCTTTGCCTTGTTTTTATAGCCGCAGGACCTTTGCCACTTTGGCTTTGAGTACCTCAATTAATTCGGTTTGCATATACAGATACTTGTCCGGGATGTTCAGCAGGACAAGTTTTTTCCCTTTCAATAACGCTTGAAATTTTTGAGAGATTTTCGTTTTATGGGCCTTCTCCATAACCAGAATGATATCAGCCCATTCGATGAGGTCCCCACTGACGGGTGTTTCCGAATCAGCATTCGTTCCTGCACCAATAGCCTCGACCCCTTCGTATTCCGAAAAGACGACTTCCGCCGTCGGGCTCCGAAGTCGATTTTAACTACACACAAATAACAATTTCTTCATTTATTTTTTGAAATAACGCTTGAGTAGAGCTGCTGCCATTAGCACAACAAGAGCGGTGCGGAACCAAGGCGAGTTACCGGTAGTCAATCAGCTCAAAACTAACGGTTTTATTCGTCTTTCCGCATGAGACTTAGCCGAAAAATGCGTACCAAAACCCTACCAGCAACATTATTGCACCAGGAATAAATCTTTTTCCTCCAACTAAGAGAAAAAATATAGTTGGGTTATTGTGACGAGACACATACACGCGCCTCCCTTGAATCTTTCCGTCAAGTAATTCCGTGCTCCCCCATAGTAGTAAAGCCCCACCCAATGCTCCCCCAAAAACTCCAGCAACATAGCGCCGCAATAATTCAACGTCGGTGTTGACGAATATCGCCGCCGAGATAAAAGCAACACCAATAAGAACGAATGGAATCCACGTCCATTGGTTTTTGGAGCTAGCATTCATTCTACGCCCAACAGGATGTGCGGTTTAGCTACGTGTTCCGCCAACCCCTTATCAAAATCCCTCAATATTTTCATGTTGTAGGCCACCTGGAATTCGCGCAACGCCTGAGATCGGGGACAAGGAACATTGCGGCATCAGAAATTACCACAACGCTTTTGCAACGAAAAGGCTCGAAAACAGGTCATCATATTTGCACCTCACGCTATCAGCGGCATCGATCATCGCATCCACGTGGTAAAGCTCGCCTTCGACGTAGGTCTGGCAAAACTTGGCTTCGCCTATCACTATTTCGAGGGTGTCGTCCCCGCAGGCAGGCAAGAAGCGAAACATTGATTGATGAGGCGCTAACTTGCCAACCGTGTGCGTAGTCTCTCGCATGCTAAGTAAGCAATTGAATCAATGGGCGAATTGGAGACATTCTGAATTCTCAGAGTAGATGTGCCAAGCCAGATTAGATTTGGTGCAAGCAACAAAAAGAGAATGGCGAAAGCCCATCCCAAATAGCGCATGATCAAGTGAAGCTTAATGCCAGGTATAGCTGGTTTTTTGAAGGGGTCTCGAGTAAGCAAGGTTCGTGACAAATAAAAAAGTCTGCGTTCATCGACTTCTTATGGGGCATTTTCAAGCAGTAATTCATGTATCCAGTCTCCCTTGGCACAGTCCACCACGGATTTGCCTTTGCCGTCCTTGAGTGTGGTTTTGACCCCAAAGGAAAGAAACCCCTTGATGATCCGTCGTTGTGCAGCTTTCACCTGATCCTCGCCAGTTCCACCTCGGCCAGTGTTTTGAACGGCAAGATGGAACGCTGTCGAACCAGATTGATTCTTTTTTGTGGGATCACCACCCCTCTTGAGCAGAAATTGTACTGCGGCAGCACATCGTGTACGGACCGCCCTATGCAGAGGTGTAGCACCATTGCTATCCAGAGCATTAATATCGGCTCCTGCATCGAGCAGACATTGTATGGTTTTGACTTGCCGCTTCGCATTCCATGAGGAACTGTTGATATAACCATCCGCCGCATAATGCAAGGGACCGCTTTTGCGACGATTTTGTACCGAATTCGGATTGCCACCGGCGGTCAGCAGCATACGCACAATGTCAACCCGGTAACCGGCAGCCGCGAGATGCAAGGCCGTATCGCCAACGTAAAACCAGTGAACAATCTTGCCATCGTAAGGAATGTCCTTCTTAGCAAGGCAAGTTGCAAGCGCAACATCAGCCTTGAGTAGTTGCTGGAGTTTCGTTCGATCGTTGTCAAATATGGCCGCAAGCAAGTCTTTCATTAAGGTTAGCACCTGCGATTATTCATGACTCTTGACGAATTTAGTGGCATTTGACGCTCTCCTCGGAAATGCCTGGAACAAATTTGACTTCCACTCAAATCTTCGGCCAGAAAAGAGTTTCCCTAAAATCATTCCAATTAATTTCACCTTTGTCCTTAGCGCCAAATGCACGGGCTTCAACAAATGCGTCTAACCAAAAGTTACTTGAATTAAATAGGGATGCCGGGGTCTCGGCCCGGCAACCGAGGTCTTTTTGTTTCGGCAAAATGAACCAAAACCATTGGCACCCTGTTCGGCCACATTTGATTAGGCAGACGAGGGAATCGGGAAGGCGGACCAACTCGCGGAGCCTGGCCTGAGTCTGGTCGAAGGGCTCACACAACTCCCACCAGTATTTTAAAAGCATCCGCCCATGAGGCCGAACAGCAGGCGTCGGTTCGAAGGAAACAAAAGATGGAGAAATTACTTAATCCGCTTTCGGCTTCACTCAACTATTCACAAGCGTGACCATCCGCTATTATCTTGCAAGACCTACCCACAAGCAATGTCCCTTTCATCTAAGGAAGAGAGACTTTTGCGCTACAATAGCCGTGTCATGAAGCCGACCTTGCACCGAGAGGCAAAACTCTCAACAAAAGAATTGCCCCCCATTCCAAAGGAACCATGCTTAATGAACTGAGGCAGGCAGTGATTCATCGGATTGAACAGTTGTTAGATCATCGCCCACGGAAGGATTGAGGCAATCGCGCACCCGACGAAGTCTTTCGAAAACCTCATGGGGCACTTAACGTTTGCATGTGGGGGCTGATGACGTGGAGTCGCTAAGGACGATGGAAGGGCTCATCGCTGGTTAACGAAATGGCGGAAACTCATCAAAAAACTGATCAAAATCCGGCTCTGGAATCCGATAACCTTTCAACCAAGTTTTGAGCTGTTTCACATCCCGAAACGCCCGCAAGTCGCGCTGGACCCGGGCAATCATATCCTGTGCCGTGCGCATGTCCTGCCTGAGCAATCCGACCATGCGTTTGGGGGAAAGCCGCTCGAAGGGGGAGGCACTGATCATCAGTCGAATTTCGCTTTCCCTGAAAAGGACCTCATCTTCCAACTCGCGTAACTGATCGCTGAGAATTTTATTGTAATGCTTGAGGCGGTCGGCATTGATGTTGTTGAGTTGACTCTGGTCTATCTGCTCGATGGCGAGTTGCAGTTCCAGCAGTTTCAGCAAGTCCTTGTTGCCATATGCGACGGTCACTTGCTGCATCAGTTCAGTTTTGCGTTCGCGCTCTGCCAGGTCAGGTTCGCGGTCGGGATGCAAGGCGCCGACTAGTTGGCGGTAAACAGCCTGGATGGATTTGCTGACGTTGGCAGCTTCTTCTGCTTTCTTGGCTTCCTTGGCTTCTTTGGCTTGTTGTTTAGCACTTTTCTTAGGCTGCGGACGTTTGGCTGTTTCCTGTTCAGCCTGTTCTTGTTGTTGTTTGAGCTTTTCTGCCACGCGTTGGGCGGTGCCTTGCGGGTCTTTGATGTCAAACTCAGCATCATCCAGCAAGACCCCAAATTCTTCTTCAAACATGTCTTTCATCATTTCACTGGTCATGTCGTCGTTGGCCTGATCCAGTGAGTCGAAATCCTCGGCGCTGTATTTGTTGAAAATGGCTTTCAAATCATCTCGCTGGTGGAGGGTGATGAGTTTTTCACAGGTGGTAGTGATCAGGTAGGTGAGTTTGTCTTGCTGACTGGCGGTGAATTTGTGACTGACGAATTGTTGATCGAGCAGCAACATCAATTCGGCTTGATGTTCATGCAAGGTCTTGCGTAACGGCTCCAGTTTTTCTACAGCATCCCGACTGCATTGGCCAATGGTTTCCTGCCATTCCCGAAGTACTTTTTTCTGCGCGTCAATCTTCTTGATCAGGGTGTTGAATTTTTTTTGCGCCGGGGAAAGCGGCGTTTGTGCAGTGGCGGTCTTAATGTGAATAACTTGGTGGGCAGGCATGGGATCTTCCTCACAATCATAGGACGGTTCGTGTGGCATCTAATCGGGTCTTGTTCCAGCAGAAATTGGACGAACGCGCGGTTTGCCCGTGACAAAGAGTTTTCCCGCCACCGCGGGATGCACAACGCGGGAAGCGAATTAGAAAAGAACCGTTTTGAGTGAGTCGCAACCTACCAAAGAACCCGTTGAAGGATCAAACCCAATCCCCCACTATCTGAAAGCCGTGAGTTGTCCCTTCGAGAAGAGCCGGATGGACCCATTTTCATGAATCAGATCTAGCCTTTCACTTCAGGGAAAAGTGAATACTGGCGATTTCCAAGGGCACCCATGCCCAGAGTCGCATGGCCAATCAAAGGCTTTGGGTCGGCAAAAAACATGCCCTGAAACTATTCGAAGGGTCCGTCCTGAACTGGCAAAGGAAGGCCGCAGCTATTTTTCACGCAGAGCGAACTCATCGTACGTGAGTACGAGAAAATTGCGCCCTGCCTGCGCGAAGCCGCTCCGGCGAAGGCAGGGAACGCCGCTGGCGGTTTTTATTTAACCGCCCCCCCATGAAAACGAATGAAAGGAAGCCAGGGACGAGGGGGGACAAGCGTGCAGAAATTCCAGCAGGCACATTCCCAAACCTAGCCCCACGCACATTTCTTCTCCATCATATTTTTTGCCTGTCTAATCATTTCCGAGTAGACTGGGGCACAGTCCGAAATCAGCATGATCCACCCCTGTTGTCCAAGATTTATTGAAAAGAAGACCTAGTGAAACGCCATGAAGTTTGAAAAATATCCCATTTCAGATGCTTTGAAAAATAACCTGTCCCGACTCGGGTTTGTGAAAACAACGGACATCCAATTTAAAGCCATGCCCTCGATTATGGCGGGGGAAGATGTCCTGGCCATCGCCCAAACAGGAACGGGGAAAACCGCAGCATTTGCCATCCCGATCATTAATCAGATTGACCAGTGGAAAAGGAGCCAACGCTCTGATGGCATCCAATGTGTTGTCATGGTGCCGACGCACGAACTGGCGATGCAGATTGGAGAGGTCTTTGCCCAGCTTTCCAAACAGACCAAGGTCAAGGTGTTTGCCATGTATGGCGGCGTTGAGCAGGACCCGCAGATACAAACACTTCAGAAGGGCATCGATGTGCTCATTACGACACCCGGCCGACTGTTTGATCTGATCAGTCAGGGGTATGTTCTGCTGAACCGAGTCCAAACCCTTGTGTTGGATGAAGCTGACCACATGCTCGATCTCGGATTTATTGGAGATATTCATGCGATCAAAAAAAAGCTGCCACACAAACATCAAACACTTTTTTTCTCAGCAACCATTAATGCCGACATCAAAAAACTCGCGTATTCTCAGGTGAGAAGTTCGGCGATCCGGATTCAAATCTCGCCGGACAATCGTGTCTCCAAAAATGTCTCACATTATGTGATGTTCGTTGAAATGAATGATAAACGGTTTTTCCTGGAGCGGTTCCTGACCGATAATCCTGAGAGCCGGGTGATCGTGTTTGTCCGAACGCGAGTGCGCGCTGAACGGGTCGCCAAGGCGATGGGTCGTGTCGGGATAGAAACGCTGACGATTCATGGGGAAAAGGACCAGCGTGACCGGGCTGAGGTGATGAACGCATTTAAAGCAGGGGCCTGTCAGGTTTTAATCGCCACAGATGTCAGCGCACGCGGCATCGACATTCCAGATGTTCATTATGTGCTGAACTATGACTTGCCGGATAAGGCAGAAAACTACGTGCATCGTGTGGGAAGAACCGGGCGTGGGGTCAAAAATGGGATGGCGATTTCGTTCTGCAGCAAAGAAGAAAAACCCCGACTTGAGGAGATTCAAGGGTTTTTAGATGAAGAGATCGATGTCATCGAAATCACGAAAAAGGATTACGCCTTTACGGTGACACATCCCAGCGGGGAACCCAGTTTGGAAGAATTGCTCAAAGAAATAGAGGAAGAGGAGGAGGAGAAAAAGAATAAAAAGAAAAAAAGAAAACCTGAAAAGAGAAAAAAATAGACCTAAGGACTCGTTTCCCTCTCAGGGGGACTTGGATTCAAGTACCGCCCCTCAACCAACTTCCTCAACGCCACGTTGGGTGCTCGCAGCCCATTGTTTCTATCGCCGAGTTTCGGCCCGGCAGCCGAGGTCCTTTTGTTTCGGCAAAAGGACCCAAAACCATTGACGCCCAGTTCGGCCTTTTCAGATTAAGTGGACGCAGGAAACCGGAGGGCGGACCAACTCGCTTCGCTCAAACAAGGCCCGCCAATGCTTGAAGAACGTCCGCCAATAAGGCCGAACAGCACGCGTCGGTCAGAGGAAAGGGGGAAGGCTTAGGGATATCAACATTAGATGGGGTTTGCTGGTCCGCTAGAACGAATGATTAGATTCATATAGCAGAAAAGGGAATAACGCATTCCTTCTTTGTTGTAATTGAAACCATCTGATAGAGAAACTGACGGGGCGTCAAGCTGACGAATTCGCTAACAAGGGGGCGTAGATTTCCTTCGAGCAGCGATTTGATTTCCAAAGGTCGGTAACGCGCAGCGCTTCCTAGATAAAACATCGCCAGCAGCGAGTATGCAAGGTGCGGAACAGCACCAGGTAGGAGGTCTACGTAATACCTATAGCCTTGCGATATGAGTATCGGAACAATGTCAAATGATCGGTAATCTACCAATATGTTTTGAAAAATACGGTCCATGTTGCCCTTGGTATAAGCCTTTCGTTTAGCGGCACGATAAACGATTTTCTGTGGACGACTGTAACCATCTTTAAAGTAATTTTGGCGCTTTCCCGTGAGGAACCTAGTTGTGTCAACCTTTGATTCTTGCTTTTTATCGAATAATATCTCCGTGAACAGCTTATTACGAGCCTGGTTCACTTGAAATTCAATGTCTACAGGAAGAAGCTTTCGCTTTTGTCTGTGCTCTAAGCTCGTATAGATGCCATGAATTTCTGGCACATGTGAAAGCGCCTGATTAAAACTAACTTCCGTCAACGATTTAATTTCTTTTCCTAGCTTCTCACAGAAACAGGCGAAGATGTTGATACCGTCCCTCATCTTCGGCTTCGCTTCTACCGTCAGTTCCTTCCCAATCGGGAGTATTAACCCATGATGTTCATAGGTTGTCTCAAGCTGCACATCATTCAAAGACAAAAAGCATTTTACGAGGTTAAGCATGCCGTAATAGAGCAACGTGCCTTTTGCCGGCAAAGGTACGCTCTCGGCTGCGAGGTAAAAGTCCTCTGCCAAAGAGGCAAAATAAAGCGCTCTCTCGATTTTTTTGAGATTTGTACCACGCGCCTTCTTTTGGCGAGACTGCAAATGCGAACTTAAGAATGACCAAGGATCACTCGTCAGTATTTGCTGTTCGCCGGCGGCCAGATCAACAAACGAGAAGCGGAGCTTGTTGTACTTGTAGAGTGCGAGTTCGCCCTGTTCAATTGGTCGCGGCATGGAGAATATCCAATGAATCTAGCAATAAATATATGGGCCCGCATAAGATGTGGAACTTCGATCTTCTGTCTGTATGATATTCCTCGAAATCCCCGCCGAGGGTTAGCGGATTCTTCGTCAATTGATGAAATAAGTCAAGGTGTGATGCACTACTGAGAGTTAAAGAGTTTCCGGAAGAATGTTGCATCTGAAAATCCCCTTTGTTCTTCCGATCCGACGCCTGCCGGTCGGCCCCAGGGTATGATGCTCTTATTCCTTGGCGGGCCTTGTGTGAGCGTAGCGAGTTGGTCCGCCCTCCAATAGTTTGCATCAGACCCATCCTAATATGGCCGGGCGGGGCGTCAATGGTTTTGACTACTTTTGCCGAAACAAAAGTGGTTCGGCCGCCGGGCGGAAACCCGGCAAGAAGTTTGATTCATTTTCAAATGGAGCAGAAGGGCAAGCTTAGCGGGCTGACATGCGTTTGAGGATTAGTTGGGCTTTGTCATTCACGTAGTCGTTGTCGTCCGTTGGACGACGTCGAAGGGGGCTGGGAATGACGGCAGCCAGACGTGCGCCTTCCACCTTCGTGAGTTGTGATGCAGATTTATGGAAATAGCGTTGGGCCGCTGCTTCAATTCCGAAGATCCCTCGTCCCCATTCAATAATATTGAGGTATAACTCCAGAATGCGCTTCTTGCTCAACGTCGCTTCCAACGTCCCCGCAATGAGCAATTCTTTAAATTTGCGGATAGGATCGCGTGAAGTCGAAAGATAGAGATTTTTCGCCAACTGTTGGGTTATCGTAGAGCCGCCTCTGACAATTCGTCCCTCTTCCCAATTTGTCTCGAAGGATTCCCCGACTTCATGCCAGTCAATTCCAGCATGGTTATAGAATCGGGCGTCTTCAGCAATCAATACGGCTTTGCGAACATGCTTGGGAACACTTGTCAGCGAAACCCATCGATAATCAATGGTCAACTTCTTGCCCTGCTCACTAGCCTCTTCCGTGCGTTGCTGCATGAGCGCCGTTTCTTTGGGGTTTTTGGTATCGAGACTAAAAATGGAGAAAAGGGGAAGTGTGCAAATTTCGAACAGAAGAAACACACAGATGATGCCTAAGAATAATTTGAAGGGAATTTTTCGAATCCATCTGAACCGGTGAGGGCGAGTTTTGGGACGTTGTCCAAGATTCCATAACCGTCGTTTCGGTCCCACTCGTCTAGTTCGCCGACTAGCCTTTGCCATCCAATCCCCCCTGCTCGAGCTTCTTCTGTTCTTAAAGATACGATATGATGCAATCTGTAAGATAAGTGGAACAAGAATACGATATGCTTATAACAATTGAGAAGTCACGGTCTCTATGATTCACAGAAAACTTGCACAACTATGAAAGCCATGCTGCTGGAACACGATGGCGATGTCACCACGAATCCTTTGAACATTCGTGACCTTCCCCTTCCGGAGCCTGGCCTAGGCCAGGTAAGAGTAAAAATCCATGTGTGCGGCGTTTGCCGAACGGACTTACATGTGGTGGAAGGCGAACTGCCACCAGTTACTCGTCCTATCATTCCCGGGCATGAAACAGTGGGCATCGTGGATCAGCTCGGACCAGGGGTCACGCAGATAAAAGAAGGTGATCGTGTGGGTATTGCCTGGCTTCAGGGCACCTGCCGAACATGTGAGTTCTGTCAAAGTGGCCGAGAAAATTTGTGCGCCCATGCGACCTTTACTGGTTATCATGTGCATGGTGGCTATGCTGAGTACGCCCTCGTCTCGGAATACTTTGCCTATCCTATTCCCGACATTTTCAGCGACGAAGAAGCGGCGCCCCTTTTATGTGCGGGCATTATAGGCTACCGTGCCTTACGGCGCAGTCAGGTGCAACCCGGCCAACGGCTTGGGCTCTATGGGTTTGGCGCCTCCGCACACATTACCATTCAGATTGCCCTTCATTGGGGGTGTGAGGTCTATGTCTGCTCGCTTCGGAAGGAACATCGTAACTTGGCTCGGCAACTAGGGGCGGTTTGGGTTGGAGAGGCCACGGACATGCCGCCCCGCACGCTCCATTCAGCCATCCTCTTTGCTCCGGCGGGGGAACTGGTTCCTCCAGCCTTGCGGGCTTTAGAAAAAGGCGGGACACTTGCCTTAGCTGGCATTTATATGACACCCATTCCGCCATTGGATTATACCCTTGACCTTTTTCAAGAACGCACGCTTCAAAGTGTGACCGCCAATACTCGACAGGATGGACTGGATCTCTTGAAAGAAGCCGCGGCCATACCTATTCACACCCATACCACTCCGTTTCCCCTTGAACAGGCCAATTGTGCCCTTCAAGAACTCAAAGCTGGGAGGATCCAAGGAGCCGCCGTTCTGTCGATTGCTCCATAATTTTTTATCAATAACTCCGACAACGTTTCCATTTTTGAATCGTGCACCTTTATTTCTCGAGAGTTACACTTCACTCATGATGACCCTGGATGAATTATTTCTCGGCTTTCTCGTCGCTCTTGCGGCCGGGGCATTAATTGGATTAGAGCGCCAACAAGATCTGGGCTTCAAACGAAAACCAGGCATGGGTGGAGTTCGGACTTTCCCCCTCATTGCCCTCGCTGGAGCCTTGTCGGCCTATGTGTCACAAATTCTTGGAGTCTGGCCAGTTGTGGCCACCCTACTCATCGTGGGTGCTATTGTGACCGTGTCGTATAACCGCGAATGGAGCCAGAAAGATCATCCTGGCATCATTACACCTCTTGCCGCCTTGATTACCTTTCTCCTTGGCGTCTTAGCCTTACTTCCAGGGTTTCCGCTGGATACCCCTCACCGTTATCTCCTCATCGTCGGAAGCGCTGGAGTGGTCATGGCACTGCTGTCACTCAAAGAACGTCTCCACCAAGTGGTGGAACATCTGTCCGATGATGATATTTATGCCACGGCAAAATTCGTCATTCTCGCCCTGGTGGTCCTGCCCATTTTGCCGAATCGCACGTTTGGCCCTTTGGATGTCCTCAATCCCTATCACATTGGTATCATGGTGGTCCTCATTGCTGGGCTGAGCTTTCTCGGCTATTTCTGCACACGGATCATCGGACCCAACAAAGGCCTCATAACCACGGGGATCTTAGGCGGCCTGGTGTCGTCAACAGCCGTCACCATGAGCATGGCCAACCAAGCTCGGGACAGCCCCCACCTCGCTCTACCTGGAGCAATGGCTATTCTTGTCGCCTCCAGTACCATGTTCGCCCGCATGCTGGTGATTACTGGACTTCTTCTTCCGGAACTATCGCTTCGTCTTCTTGCGCCCCTAGGCGGAATGGCTATCAGTGGCTATATTATGAGTGGGCTCCTCTATCGGAAAGCCCAACGCACGCCGAATCATAATCCCGATATCGCGCATCGCAATCCCTTCGAATTACGCTCCGCCTTAGGATTTGGCGTTCTGTATGTTGGAGTCTTGTTATTGTCTAAGGCGGCTCAGACGTATTTGGGTGACCAGGGGCTCTATGCCTCGAGTCTCGTGGCAGGGACAACCGACGTGGATGCCATTACGTTATCAGTGATACGCCTCACCCAAGAAGGCCTATCAGACTGGACAGCGGCAACCGCCATTACCCTGGCCGCTATGACCAATACCCTGGTCAAAGCCTGTTTGGCTGGCTGGTTTGGAGGAAAGTCCCTCATCACCTACATGGCGCCTGGAATGCTGACCATCCTTATCGTTGGCAGCACCATTGTAGTCATTTTTGGCTTTACGCAACTGTAATAGGAATAGGGATGATCCATTAATTTTTTTTAGTCCCTTTCGCCATACCTGATGAGAAACATGCCCAAATACGGATCATTTTGAACTAGGAAACCAGTGCATTTGTGAGCAGATCTGGCCTACAAATTTTCACACATTTTTCTCGACTCAATTAAGTCAGGGGCCGACTGATATACTTGAGCCGTTTTCGTTATAATTGACCATATCTTCTCGTTCCTAGAAGGATAAAACATGACCAAAGCTTCGCAAGATTTTTACAGCATTTTAGGCGTTTCCAAGACGGCCGATCAAAAGGAACTCAAGAAAGCCTACCGGCGGCTGGCGCGCAAGTATCACCCTGACTTACATCCTGGTGAAAAAAAAGCCGCGATGGAAAAGAAATTTCAAGAACTCAACGAGGCGTATGAAGTTTTAGGGGACGAAGCCACGAGAAAAAAATATGACCAATATGGCCCAAACTGGAAAGAAGCCGAAGCCTATGAACGCGCACGGCAGCAAGCAGGAGGGGCCTATCCCGGCGGTCAACCACATCCAGGATTTGGACAAGGCGGTGGAGCGGATTTCAGTGACATGTTTGAACAGATGTTTGGGCGTGGCGGGCAACGGGAGGGTTCTTCCTTTCGAAATTTTGCCATGGCCGGAGCCGACCTGGAGGCTGATCTACCAATTTCCCTCAGAGAGGCCTTTACCGGCACGCGCCGTACCGTCACCCTGTCTGATGCAAGTGGAACACCACGGCCCATTGAAGTACGAATTCCAGCTGGAGTACGAAATGGCGAACGTCTCCGCGTGAAGGGAAAAGGCTCCCCCGGTCGCGGTGGTGGTCCGCCCGGCAATCTTTATTTTCATGTGCATATTGCCCCACATCGGGTCTTTCATCGAAACGGTTCAGATATTGTCGTCACGCTCCCCATCTGGCCATGGGAAGCCGCGTTGGGTACGGATGTCCAAGTCCCAACTCTCTCAGGACCAGTTCGCCTGAAAATTCCTCCAGATAGTCAACCACAACAACGCATGAGGTTAAAGGGAAAAGGGCTTCCTCAACGCACGGGTGGACATGGCGATCAATATGTGGTGTTAAATATCGTCATGCCCAAAACCACGTCTCTCGAAGACCGCCAACTCTATGAACAATTGGCCAAAGCTGATCACCCTGACCCCCGTTCATCTCTGCTGCATGAGGCGACCCATGAATGACGAATCCGAACCCACACTTGAACAGGTCACCGCTGAAATTATCACACAAGGTTCGCTGCGCCGAGAAGAATTGTGCGCTCGCCTCGGTATCGGCGATGATATGCTAGAAGTCTGCTTACGATGGGAAATTATTCCACTGCCTGAGCCTGATCCGCAGGGCGATCTATTGTTTCCACTGGACACCTTTGACCGCCTCCAACGTGGTCTTCGGTTGCATCAAGACCTGGGAATTAATTGGCAAGGCGTTAGTGTGGCCTTGGAATTACTGGAACGCATTGAAGAGCTTGAACAACAAGTTCACCAGCTTTCCAATCAGACCGGCCAACCTTTTGATTTGTAAAAATGGTTATTAACTTCTCCTCCTCCCTATACCCATCTCTCTCATTCCCTTGAGGTACCTCCTAATTCAGGCATCTCTGCCCAACCCCCAAAATACTTGTCGTCAGAACAATCCTTAGCCTTTTTCTTACTCTCTCGTAAAAAATCTAAAAGAATTCCTCAGATCTCCGCGATGGAGCGCGTTCAGGAATATCACGTCTTTTTGCCGTTCTTTTTTAATGAAGAATTTTTTCTACGGTCTTTTTCCTCAATAGAAGCGACTGGCAAATTCCATCAAGCTTTCGGCTAAGAAGCCGAAAAGCCCTTATTTTAATCTTAACCCATTCACAACACCAGTATAACTGAAACAGTGAATTTCACTTAATTCTTTTTCATTGACCACCGTTGTTTTCATCGACACTCCAGTCAGGATTATTCCGCATGGGGTTTTGTGGTCAGTTTATATCCCGGTCGCTTTATTCAATCATGTAACAAGGAGCAAAAATGAAGCATTTTACTCGACCATGTCATCTGTTTATCGTTCTTACTTTAGCTCTCAGCTTTTCTTCAACCTCTGCCTGGGCAGATAACAATCAAGGATTGGCCAGAGCACTTGAAGCGCAAAAGCGCCACACCGAAGTGCTCATGAATTTGCCGGGCGTTGTGGGAACCGCTGTCAGTTGGACTGTAGATGGGACCCCCATGGTGAAAATCTATACGGAAAAAATTGGGATTGGGGGGTTACCCAAGCAGCTTGATGGCGTGCCAGTCGCACTGGAAGTCACGGGCCGCATTTACGCGCTTGCTGCTCCTCCTTGTAAAGGACCCAATGCAGGCGATCCAGGATGTCCAGGATCGGGTGGAGGAGGAGATACCATTGACCCAAAAGCTAAATGGTCGCCGTTACCGGTTCCCATTGGGATTTCCGTAGGCAACATGGCCAGCATTCAACCAAGTGGATTCCTCGTCACTTGTAACACAGGGACATTGGGTGCGCGAGTCAAAAATTCGTCCGAAGAGCTTTTTATTCTTAGCAACAACCATGTCTTAGACCTTTCAAACCAGGGTACAGTCGGCGACCAGATTGTTCAACCGGGGCCAGCTGATGCCGATCCCGTTTGCGCGACCACTGCAAATTCTTATAACCAACTTGGGACCTTAGAAGAATCGCCGGAGATCAATTTTGATGGAACAACGCCAAATCTGATTGACGCAGCCATGGCAAAAATTTCCTCATCAGATATTGTAGACAACAAAACCCCGTCAGACGGGTATGGGGTCCCTCAATCCACACTCCTAACCTGTTTTCCCGAAAACTTACCCGAGGCCGATTGTTCCCCCCTTTCCGGCAAGGCAGTTCAAAAATACGGTCGTACCACAGGACTGACAAAGGGGACGATCACCGGAATCAATGTGACGGTGGCCGTAGACTATACGGCGGGCACCGCAATTTTTACGAACCAGATTGAGGTATCTGCTGCAGGGAAAAAGGGTGGGTTTATTAAAGGCGGAGACTCGGGTTCCCTTTTAGTCACCGATCCTAACAGGCAACCTGTGGGCCTGTTATTTGCTGGCGATAATCGAGGAAAATTCGGTTTTGCCAATCGCATTGATCTGGTACTTGACCATTTCGGTGTTGCCATCGACGGCCAGTAACTATTCCAGTGCAGCCGCCGTATAGTTTTCAGTTAACTCTACGGGCAAGGGGAACCTCCCCTTGCCCATAGGTCGTCTCCCTAGTCCGCCCCTCAACATCACACCTCATGGAAGTTCAGGAATTTTTTAAAGATAAGTCTCCTCGTCTTTCACATCCAATTGCGATACTCTCATAAAAAGATTCGCTCAACAAATCATCAAGACATCTTCCAATGACCCCTAGTTCACAAAAACCAATTGCCCAAGTTATTCAAGAGCACCGTACCTCTCTGCTCTCCATTCCCGAAATCCTCGGAATCGGCCAGGGGGGCTCTCCTGATACCCCCCACATCACCCTCTATGTTCGCGCACAAATTTTGGCCAACCTAAATTCAATTCCTTCCATACTTGAGGGATACCCTGTGGTCATACAAGAAACTGGCGATATTGAGGCTCTCTGACTACCCTCAAACATTTCTGCTAATTCTTTTGATTCAATTCCCAGTCTGTTCTAGAATAGCCACTCGTTTCCCAAGTCTGAATTGTGATGCCAACGTCCACTATTAGTTGATACACGGCCTTTCATCAGGAGGATGAGCGATGCCAAATGTTATGTTAAAAGGGAAAATATTTGACGCACGACCCGACCGTATTGATCTACGCGATCGGGAATACCAACCCCGGTTGAGATCCTTACCACCCCAATTCCCTGACGCATCTTTTATCCAACAACATTTCGCCAACTATGCCGAAGCCAACCTTATTCTTGACCAGGGGGAAGAAGGGGCTTGCACTGGCTTTGGGTTAGCCGCCGTCATCAATTACTTACGATGGCGCCAAGCACTCGAGAATGAAGCCGAGATCCCTCCAAAAGTCAGCGAACGGATGCTCTATCACCTTGCCAAACATTATGACGAATGGCCTGGAGAAGACTACGAAGGTTCGAGTTGCCGAGGCGCGATGAAGGGTTGGCATCGACATGGGGTCTGCTTGGAAACAACCTGGCCTTATCGCGATGCCAAAAAGAAAGTGGCGTTCGTGGAACCAGAATCTGGATGGGATGATCAAGCGGCCGAATGCCCGCTCGGTGCGTACTATCGCGTTAATAAGGACTCCATTACGGATATGCAGTCCGCCTTATACGAAGTCGGTGCGTTGTTGGTGTCAGGCGATGTGCATAGTGGCTGGTTTCCTAGGTCCAACAAGTGGCCAACCATCGAAGAGATGGCGTACATTGAACTTCCTAAAACCGTCAGAAATAAGGGGGGCCATGCATTTGCCCTTGTCGGTTATACGGAAACAGGGTTTATCGTCCAAAACTCCTGGGGCCCTTCATGGGGCACACAAGGATTTGCGATTCTCACCTATCCTGACTGGATCCGACATGGCATGGACGCATGGGTCGCCGTTCTGGGTGCGGCCATGGTTGGAGGAAAATCTCGTCGCTATCAAACCCCAAAAACACGTTCGACCTCTTCCACGACCCCTGCGCAATTATTTGGCCTGTTTAACACCAAAACTGATACGTCAGTCCGCAAAAATCAAGAAGTGCAGCCGTGGAGCCACGACACGGCATACGATCATTCAATCGTCCTAGGCAACAATGGCACCGTTTTGAATCGCAGTCTCATCCGCGAATCAGCCCTGGACTCCTTACAAGACATCGTGTTGGCAAATCCTCGGTCCTGGCTGGAGAAGGGCCATAAGAAAATTGTGGTCTACGCACATGGGGGTTTGAATTCAGAAGAAGCCGCAATAGATCGCATCCGCATTATGGCTCCGTATTTTAAGGCCAATGGTTTGTATCCTATCTTTTTTAGTTGGCGGACTGGCTTTTTGGAAAGCCTGGTCAACATCACCGGTGATGCCATTCATGGCATTGAGCCTCAAGGCGCATGGAAAGATATTTGGGAGAGCGTCAAACATGCGGCCAACGAAGCCAAGGACCGCGCCATCGAAGCCGCTTGCCAAAATCTTTTGGTCAAGGCCGTCTGGTCGGAAATGAAGCAAAATGCGCGCGCTGCCGCCAAACTCAAAACACCCACATTAGGCATTGTGGCTGATTCCCTCCTCAGCCTTAAGGCTCAATACCCTAAGGCCGAAATTCATCTCATCGGCCATTCGGCAGGCTCAATTCTTTTGGGATACTTTCTGGATATGCTTTTGGAACGAAAAATGCGTATTGATTCTTGCACGCTGTTCGCCCCAGCTTGCACGGTTCGCTTTGCACTGAATCACTATAAACCGGCAATGGGAGCAAGAGGGGTGCTACGAAAATCAGATCTCACGATTGAGGTATTACACGATGAACGGGAACTGGCTGATTCCGTTGGACCCTACGGCAAATCCTTACTCTATCTTGTCAGCCGGGCATTGGAAGATTATCACAAGACCCCTATATTGGGGATGGCCAACGCCTGGAACCCCAAGACCACGGATAGCTGGCACCCGGATTTACAGGATACGGTGATCGAATGGCAGAAATTCTGGAGCACCGGCTCCAAACCCAAACAACATTCGGGAACCCATGTCTCAGACGGGGTTGAGAAAATTTCCCTCGCTCATGGTTCCTTTGATAATGACGTGACGACCATGACGCGCACCCTCAAACGGATCCTCGGAAAGAATCTCAAATTCCAGATTGAGAACTTACAAGGGTATTGACAAGGAACAGCAAGAGCCCCCCTTTGCAAAAATATACAACTCAGGAACCAGCACCTTTTATTCATAGGGCGCCTCCTGCGTTTTTCCCATCCTTTTCTTTGCTTTTGGGCTTAAGGTCATACACATGAACACCGAAACACAGAGAGGATAGTATCACTCACAATTACGAGGGAGGCAAAGGATGGAAGGACTTGAGGTAGTCAAACACAGTTATGGACGGGCTGTATTAAAACCAGCATTTTTTGATCGATTCTATGACATTTTTCTTGGAAGCCATCCTTCGTTTAAGCCCATGTTTCAAAACACCGATTTCAACAAACAGAAGCAACTACTGAAAACAGGCGTGGCCATGATGCTCTCTCATTTGGAAGGAAAGCCAGTAGGCACCATGACGCTCAACCGAATCGCAGAAAGTCATTCAAAAAAGCGGCTGAATATTCAACCCGCCCTCTACCAATATTGGATAGATAGTCTGGTGGCTGCCGCCAAGGAATGTGACGCTGAATGGACCCCTGACATTGAACGATCCTGGCAAAAAGCCTTACGCACTGGGGTTGATTACATTACCGAACAATACGACAAGCCCTAAGCAACGCCATCCTTCTCTCTCTGCTTGGCCGGAAGCAGGGACACCTCGGTTTAACCAAAAAACAGCAGTTGGATCACGAAAGTCTGCACAACCTCTTCACACACCTAGGAAATTTTTAGATAAGGAGTATGAGCTCCCTACGGTTACTCTAACCTAAAGGAAACAACATTTTGAGAATGGTAAAGGGACCGTAGGAAAAGAAGAATTATGGTCTGGCGCTTAGTAATTGATGCCCCGTGAGCCCTCGATAGGCCTCCTCAAGCGTTCTAACGGGGGAAACCTGCATAAGGAACGGCGTCTGCCAATCGCCATCACGTTCATCGTAGACACTCGGGATGAGGACTCGTTGAAAATGTTGATGATAAGCGGCAAGAATTTTGAGCTGCAACCCACCGACCGCCCCAATTTGGCCCTGATCGGTAATGGTTCCCGTCAAGGTCCGGCCTTTCAACAGAGGTTCACCCTTTGCCATGGCCACGACGCTTAAGGCTACCATGGCTGACAGACTTTCTCCATAGACCGTTAACCCGGCAAAGGGAAACTTAAGCTGCACCGTCAGAGAGTTAACTGGAAAATGTGCAGCCTCTAAGGCACGGGTGATGGCTTGATGAATGGCCTTTCTTGCTAATAAAGAAAATTGACCCGGCTCGGTATGGAATTGGATTCGTAAACCGTCTTGATCCCGACGTTCATAGAGATCAATGACAATTTTCGAGACCAGCCCAATAGGCAAATGATGGGTATTCAGGGAAGTTCCTAAGATAGGAATCTGCAAATGTGAAATTTGACTGGGCGATGGTGCACCCCAACTTTCTGCAGTCCAGCAGAAAACCCCCAACAGACCAACACAAACTATCCAAACTCTTAGGACACCATAATAGGACAGTTGCAGTTTTTTGATCATTCCAAATATCCCCTCAGGTCATTATATCGTGTTTGGGCACGAGAATTAAGAACAAGACCTGACTCTCCTCAAAAACTTTATTATTTTAGCAAGGCAGGCCGACACTGACCAACCCAGGAGGATTTCCGGTTCATGGGAGAAACCAAAATGACAATAAGCGATATCCCAAGAACTTCACCTTCTATCTTTTTATATAGGGGTATGCTAGCATTTACTTAATGCAGAGCTAGGGGCTTGGCTCTGAGCTATTCAATCACTAAAGCCCATAACCGGTGTTCTTTTGCCCGAGAGTTTCCTGGAAAGTGCCTGACCTCAGTCGCCCCAATTTCAGCGTCCGCGGCCTAACCCTTCCCAATGGTGAATGCATCTCGAGCCAAAAGCAATATCATTTTTCAAAAGGAGGAACCCCATGGGTTCAAAATTGTACGTAGGGGGATTGCCGTATTCTGCAACCCAGGATGAGTTAACTGATTTGTTTTCGGCACACGGGACCGTTCAATCAGCCAACATTATTAGTGACAAATTTACCGGCCAATCTCGCGGCTTCGGATTTGTGGAAATGTCTTCGCAGGAAGAAGCCACAGCCGCGATTGAAGCGCTAAACTCGACCGAGTTTGGTGGCCGTACATTGACCGTTAACGAAGCCAGACCACAAGCTCCCCGCACGGGCGGCGGAGGCGGTGGACGAGGTGGTTTTGGCGGTGGTGGCGGAGGGTTTGGCGACAAACGCCGCAGCCGCTTCTAACACAAATATCAATTGAATTCACAAAAAAAGGGAGAGGGTAATTTGCCCTCTCCCTTTTTTTATTCCAATTTTCATTCCCCTAAGGTAAGCGGAGTTTTGAAAAATAACGATTGCGAAGAGCAAAAAGGCTCACAAAATCATGGCATGTCAGACTGCTTTGGGTCATCCCAAAAAAAAATCCGTCAAAGATCGTGAGGCGGAAGGCGTCCGAAAAGTAGGGGGCGAAGGCAAAGATGGATCCCCGCCTACCACCTGCGAGGATAAAGGAAAAGATGAATGGGGGGACGACAAATTTTGCAAATGGCTTTCTGCCCCTTCACCCCTTCCGCCTGACGCTTCTCGGTAACGCTCTTACTCCTGACTCCTCACTGTTCACTCCTTACTGAGTGTTAGAACGCCGCCTTGCTTATTCCATCCTAAAAGGTGGGCATTTGTTGTCAACGTACCCATTAGGGCAATTTTCGCAAAAGCGAAAAGATATTCCTATATAGCTTCTTCTGTGCTCCGATTAAGCTTGGATCAGTGAAACAACCAAAGCCAACATCCAGATGATCAAAACTTCTGCCAGTACTGTCCTCAACTTTTTCGAAATACCATTTCCCCTTTTGTATAGAATTTCTATGAAAAATTCCTTCTCCTCCCACAGGATGATGTCCTGCGGTAAAGGGATATCGTTGGGATATTGAACTGACAGCGCCATCATTCTCTCTCCACTTTTCTATCACTAAATCACCAGAACCCCAACCAGGAATTGGGGAATTATCAAAGTCCACAATAACTCCTTGATAGGCGGCCGTAGCTGCAAGAGAAGGATTCATTAAGGGGTCTGGGTAATGGAAGGATGTGAACCAACCTTTTGTGGTTTGTTCCGTCACAAAAGACAAATAGTAGGTTTCTGGGTCAGTTTGAAATGACTGGTTGGCCTCGAACCCTCCTTGGAGTGATAGATCAAATGCCAGATTATCCTTTCCCTTCCCAAAATTGCTGTTATCTAGAGCAGCCACAATCGTCTGAAAATTCCCTCCTTTTCCTGTTCCAATCCATTGGTCGAGGTCAAAATCAAAAATATTCTCAATTGATCCGCCACCTGCCATGGCAAAGAATTGAATGGCCTTTCCTAAAAAAGGACCAAAGGAACCAGATAACAAACCAGATTGTTTATCACACCCCAACATATAAGGAAGCGTCGACCCATTCAGGACAGGCGAAAGTCCAACAACGGCTTCTATCCATTTTGCATTGGATCCCCATCCCCAAAAATCATCCCTTAACAGTTGCTGCAACTTTAACGCGGTATGGCCACCGGCACTATGTCCAATAAGGATCGCAGGATTATGTTCTGACCAATCTGGAATAAAGCCTTTACCCGAATAATCCTCTGAAAATCGGCTGTGTTTTTCCATACTGCTATGATTGAGGCCATAATCAGTGGGAGCCCCTTTACTTTGAGCGGCAACCTCACAAGCCCGATCGTGAAATGAGCTGACGGGCCCGCAGCTGGCCTCATGCACGGTAAAGTTTTTGTGATCAACCGCACCAGCATAACCCCAATACGGCAACCCGCTTAATTCCTTTTTCCCCCAACCAAATAGACCATGGATTAAAATAATATGTTGTGATTTCAAAATTTCCCCTTGAGTGAGAGATGCTCTGGATGGCTTTCAAATCATCCCAGCTATACATTTCCTGGAAACATCTTTTTATGACCTTAGGTTCTAACTCCAAGCGCAAAAGGAAGTATATCTGTGAGCCATTGCCATAATCGATATTGTGAAGTTCCTTTCTTTTTCTTATTCCAATCTTCAGATTCCGGATCAAAAAACAATTGTTTTTGAAAAATTTTCCATTCTGAATCACTCTAAAGCCCCAACATATCTCACTGCCTGAACGCAAAGCTCGGTCCAAACAAAACAAACCACTCTCCGGCATTGTCTCCTGAAAGATTCCAACCTGCGCCAAATGAAAAAATGTCATCCATAATTCCGATATTAACTGCCAATTGTACCCCCATATCATCTGCATCCTTTTCCTGGAATGCATACACCGCCGGGGCAAAGGAAAACAACGAACTAATTTTGGTATTCTCATTAATATCGTAGGTCCCTGCGCGGCACCCAGGAGGAATATCCTGGATAGTTGTATCCTCTGCATATTTCATCGTCTCATTAGCACCTTTTGGTTTTCTAGATCTTTGCAATTGATATTCCCCAAAGTCTGCCAAATCATTAGAGCTATAGAATCTAAAGGCAGCCCCTACACCCGCTGCTGTTGCGTTAAGAGATGACTTTTTGTCAGCAAGATTATATTGAATAAGGGAATAGGAGATGGTAGGACCAACAGCCCAGTTCCCCCATCCTCTATACCGTTCTTTTTTTTTATTTGGGTCGGCAAGTATCAGATCACAATCTGAAACTGTAGGCTTGACATTGGAGACTGTAGAGGGTTTTCCCTGGGATGGAGGTGGATTTTGGGCCATGGAAATTTTGGTTACAATCGAACCCCAAAGCGTCAAACATAACAGAAGAACCAAGACCTTTCGCATGCCATCCCTCCTCTGTCGGCAGCTCTTTACGAATTTTCTGATTAAGAGCTGGTTTAATCTTAGTAAACTGCCAAACTCTCTGTAATGGATTTCACAGATTGTTTCTTTAAATATCACGGATTGGCCTCTTTTTTAGTATCCACAAGAGTGGCACCAAGCTATTAAATCTAAACAAGTTTTTTTAAGCAAGGATTTCTTAAGAAAAACGAAGCGATAATTGTGAATGCCCATTTAAAATGCAGACTGTTATGAAAAGGTTATATCTAAAAAGATAAAATATGTACCTATTTAGAAAACTTTTTTGGATTTTTATAGAACAGAGCCTCAAAAGCTGAATTGTTTAAATCGGAGAGTGCCTCGATGTTTTCAGGTTCAAGAAGGGAATTAGGAACG
>Ga0224497_10000190_pt1 | contig 46853 bp, 64 predicted proteins | sample SF_Jul11_sed_USG_4_FD_167970 | JGI IMG/M metagenome (GOLD analysis project Ga0224497, IMG submission 167970) | Sediment microbial communities from San Francisco Bay, California, United States - SF_Jul11_sed_USGS_13 | ecosystem: Environmental > Aquatic > Marine > Sediment | place: USA...
TCATCATGTTGATAATCATTGGGTACATGTGGTCGTTGGGGTTCTACTTTCCCCAACTGTGGGTGGACGCAAGTGCCGATCTACGGTTCTTGAGCCGCGCTTTCCATGGTATTCAGGTGGTGGCACTGGCAGTAGTAGTAGTGACCATTGGTCGTGTCGAAAAAATGGTCCGCCTAGAACAGGCAACACACGATACGGGGGAGAAGGTGATCAGTGCACCATGATCGACTGGGTAACACTCGGGGTCTCGGGAGAAACAATTCTCACCGTGGGTGGACTGGTGGTGGCAGCGGTGATCGGTGCCGCCTTTGCCGGTTGGCAGCAGCCCAAGGTGGATGCCGACACCAAAGCTCAGGAGGCAGCTACTGCCAAGACCTTGTCCGATCTGGCCTTCTCGCTGGTGGAGCCACTGCAGCAGCGAAACGCTGCGCTGCAAGCCAAGGTTGAGGACCAGAAGATCGAGATTGATGACTTGCGGACGGGAGTGTGGGAATTGAGTGGACAAATCACACGGTTGGGGCATCGACCGGTATGGCCGCCGACGCCCTGAATCCACAGTGGATGACTACCGGGTGTCATCAACTGTGCGGGCGCTGTGGGGAACAAATCAGTGGCATTGCCCAGATTCCCCCGGGCGAAGCGGTGGCGGTCACGATTGCCGAAGCCATCGCCGACGCCAAGGACCGGTTCGCTACCCTTATGCGAGACCATATGGAGGAACATGAACAAAGCTGAGATCGAGCAACTGCAAACCACTCTGTCGGCGTATGGGTTCGATCCATATCTGGTGGTTGATGGGGACTATGGACCGCGGACCCGTCATGCGGTGCAGCAGTTCCAGATCGCCTGGGCAGGAGGCCGGTCGGGCCACTATAAGGCGTTGGAGCCCGATGGAGCGTATGGCCCCAAGTCGCGGGCAGCGCTGGAGGACTCGTTGGGCGACAGCGTGTTCTATTTGTCGCCGCATTTTGTCACCACCGAGTTCCGAGACCGTTCGACCGGCCATGTGTTTGTGCATCGGAGCCTGGTGCGTGCTCTCGAAACGCTGCGAGCATCCTATGGCAGTATTCCCATCCAATCAGGATCACGAACCTGGGAAACTCATAAGTCCATTTACGCACGGCTGCGCCAGCGGGTGGTGTACGGGTCGTGGCATCTGGGCCACAGTGTTCCCGGAGAGCCGGGTCTGTATGCGTCGTATGCGGCAGACATCTCTTCGATGCCGGTGAAGGCATTGTGGCGGGATGTGCGTAACATGAGATTGTTCACTGGGATCGGTTGGAATCGTTCCACAGCCTATGTCTCGCACCTCGATACCCGATATAACCGTTCCGCATCCAGTCCGGCCATTTGGAGGTACAACCGATGACAAACCAGGCTGTCAGATCAACGGAGACGGGTTCTAGGCTCGATCCTGGACCATTACCTTTGGCGTTTGTGCTGGTACTGGCGGCGGCGGTGTGGGTGGCGCTGATGGGAAATGCGGTGTCCACAGCCGAAGCACCGGACGAGTTCCAGGCTTTTAGCATCTCTTGTGCGGATCGAGTGGGATATGTGTGGGTTGGTGATCACGAATTGGGCATGGCGCACATCCGTTTGGACCATCAGGATCCTTGGTTCGAGCCGGTGCCGCCGATCGTGGCCGGAGACAATGCCTTCCCGGTGGGCGATGCCGCCACGCTGGAGGTGTGGGTGACCTTGGATGGCGACGAGGTGGACCTGGAGACCCCATGCACTACTTCGAGTAGCTCTACATCCTCGTCGTCTACCTCATCGACGGTGCCGCCTTCGGTGACTACTCGCCCGCCACTACCTCCGATGTCGGTGCCTCCGGTGACCACCTCGGTGGTGACCACCACCAAGCCGTTGGTGACTTCGACCTCCACCACGGTGCCATCGGTGGTGGAATGTTGCATTTGTGAGTGTCCGACAGCGGTCCCGGCATCTCAGGATTGGGTGATGGCGATGTTGTGGGTGTTTGCTGGAGGGCTGGTGACTGCTGCGGCGATCGTACTCGGTTCGTATATGGCAAGGAGGCCATGATGGAAGAAATCACGATCACCTCTCTGCTGTCGGTGTCGGGCTCGGTGGCAGCAGTGGGAGTGACCATTCAGTTCGTGAAGATCTTTGTGTCGATGTCGAACTCGACCACTCGTCAGTTGGCGGCAGCACTGGGGGCAGTGTTCATGGTGGGGGCGACAGTATGGACCAGTGAGGTTACGGTCCCGCTGTTGGTGTCGGCCATTTTCACCGGCATGTTCGCGGGCATCGCGGCCAGCCAGTCCTACGAGATGCTCAAAGATGGAGTGAACCATGAGACATGGTCTCGTCCAGAGCTGACGCATCGAGCCTGACCTTAGGTATCCTGATTCCTGGTTCTTGAAAGGAGCTGTTGATGGCAACCAGAAAAGTCTTCACATCTGAAGGTGACGTAGAGGACGTAGGTGCTGATGGTTACGAGGTTCCGCTTGTGATGTATGTCAAGCCGGATACCGGCGAGTCGGCCAGTCCGGTGGAGGGCCAGATCGAGGCCAATGCCACCGATAAGACGATCAAGGTGTATGCAGGTGGGGCGTGGCGTACCCTCACGGACGACTGGGTCTGATTCCGCGGCGTTTGGCCTTTAGATCTGCCCAGAGGCACGACCGGCAGGTTGTGCGCTGGCGTCCCTGGTGGACCTCGAACATGCCTATGGGCTGATCGCGTCCACACTTCTTGCATGTCTTGGTAGAGGTGTAGCTGGGATGCTTGTCACACTCTATGCGACCGCAGACTGTCACAGGATGGAACGGGCAGTCGATGTCGGTGTGAATGCGGTCGATGTCAGTGCATTTGCACAAGCTCATTGTTGATCCTTTCGTGTGGCTAACGGCCCGTTACCTCGCAGTACAAATGGGTTGCGGTACATGTTTGGAGGTAACGAGCCGTAGCAGTATGACCACACTCTGACCGGCAAAGTCATTGGGCATCGGTGACCTTCTGGGTCGAAGTATGGTCATACTGCTTGACAATCACATGAGTGCCTGCCTGGTCGGCGGGCACTTGAACTTTGTATCCCATCACTCTCACGACTTGCTTGTCGTCATCCCAGGCGATGTCGTTCAGCCCGTCGAGCACGGTCTTGAGCATGTTGTCGATGTCCTTGTCACGCTTGGCGTATAAGAACACGGCCGCCAACTCGATCAGAGTGTCGCTGCGAGCGGCGATCCCATCGGCTTGAGCAGCGGCCTTGTAAGCCCAGGCGATGGTTTGCTCAGCCTGGCGGGTGCGATCGGGGGTGTAGGTGTTGTTGTTGCGTCCGAGCCGTGGCCGCTGCTTGGCAACGGGTTCACCGGGGACTGAGAACGCTATTTCCACTTGTCGGTCCTCTCGTTTGCGCCCCAGGAAATATTTGCCATTACGTCCGCCTCGTGGAACACCACATGCTGTCGGTGTTCGTCTTCCAGAGTTTCTTGGACCAGAGTGTGGGCCTCGCTTTGGCCGTACTTGATACCGGCGAATCGGGCCTCTTGCTGAAGCATTGGCCGTTCAAAGAACATCTGCTTACATTGCCGACATTGGTACCAAGCCATGCTCATCTGGGTAACCCCAGTTTGCGACGGCAGTTCTCCCAATGAGTCCATCCACCGACTTGCTGGAGCCAGGCCGACACAGTCGAGTTGGCCCAGGGATCGGTGATGTGCGAGCCTCCGACGCCAGCCGCTTCGGCACGGTTGGGCCAGAACCTCACGCCTTGTTGGAACAGGCCGACCGAGCCGTTGTTGAGCCGGAGATCGAGGCCGGTGTAGTTGGCGGCATCTGGGCGTAGCCCTGACTCACATGTGGCCAGCGCAATGGCTGCGTCGGCCAGGTGATCGGGCCAGGTTCGGCGAATGATCCACGCCATGTGATCCTCATGGGACCAGGCGTCAACGTCCACCAGGAATTGCCCGTACCAGGCCGGGTGACCGTACAGGCCCTCATAATCGGCGAGTGTCCAGCAGGACACACCATCGGCACCAATCACCCCAATCTCATCTACACACGGCACCCAATGATCATCGGCACTCGCTGGCGCCGCGAACGCCAATACAAACACAAGAACGACCGCTAGAAATCTCATTGGCTATCACACCCTAGTCGCGAGTTCGGGACCGTCCCCGTCGGTCTCTTTCAACTGGTCAAGCGCATCGGCCGCTTCCCACAACACTATTTCGAGCCCAGGCCGATCTTGTACTTCCATTCTCAGGCGCTTCGGTGAAGCGAACACTCGCGTCCCGTCTCGCGATAGCACCAACCACTCCCGATCATCCATTAGTCGTGTGTCTCCTTGTTCCATCGGCGGGTGGCCACGAACACACGCCAGTCGTCGAGCAACCACCATGGATTGCGCTTGTTGATCATTCCCCGGGGCCGCGGGGAGAGGGGATGTTCGCGCCAGGCATCCAGAGTGTCGGGCGCGATCTTGTAATGAGCAGCGATCTCGGCGCGTCCAGCGACCTGGTCGTTGGCGGTGCGAGGCTCGATGTAGCTCGGGGGGGCAAGATCTTTGATAGGCCGGGCCATTATGGCGTGCCTTGCAATAGGTTGAGGGCTTCGCCCAGCTTGGTTTTGGTCCAGCGCTCTGATGGCAGCTCTCCCCCGGTCCAGGTCATGAGCGCATCCTTGGTGGGCTCGTCGGCTCCTACCCAGGCGTGGCGTACCTTGTCGAGCAATGCCCTTTTGGTGTCGCTGATGGGCTGGGGTTCGGTGGGACCTGCCTCGATCTCGGTGATTTCTTCAGGAGGATTGGTGGTCAGAATGCTGGTGTAGTTGACATCGAGATAGTTGTCGCTGTCCGGTCCAGGCAGAGCGCGGGCGTCGGCCAGACCGGATGCGATGTTGGCGATGGCCTGGTTGGGGGTGATGTTGGTGCTGAGGGTGGGTACCACAAACCTGCGGGTGATTGGTTTGCCTGCCAGGATGCCTTTGGTGACGCGTTCCTCCATGCCGAGCACGGCCGGGACCAGACCGGAGCCGGTCATGCCTTTGATGATGAAGTCCTGTGAGGGCAGTTCATAGAAGGCGTTCCAGCCGGTACTGACCAGACGCCACGCTCCCTTGAATGGGATGTCGGCCAGGATGACCGACAGCATGGTGGAAGGCTTGCACTCCAGTTCGTCTTGGGCCGAGCAGATGCACTCCTGGGAGATCAGCTCTTCGCCTTCAGGCCCTGAGGCAGCAATCTCGGCGGTCACACCGTCACAGCGGCGGATGATGGCCGATCCTTTGCGCAGGACGAACGACTGCTTGACCCCTACTGAACTCAGTAGCACGTTGAGCGAGGCGGTTTCGGTGATGACTTCCCACTCGTCCCGCTTGATGGCGTCGTTGTGCCATGGGACGGCGGTTCCGCCATAGACGTTGGCGGCTGATTCGATTTGTGCCTGGTTGGTGGAGGTGAGCCGCCAAGTGCTGAGCTTGATCGGAGCATCTTTGCCCTTCTTGCCCATGCGAATGCGTCCGGCCTCGGGTAGACGACCTAGATGGTGTTCGATGTCGGGGATATCAGTCATGTGTCCTGCCTTCGGCCATACAGCCATAGATCTTTGAGCAATGTTTTGGCTACGACGCGTAGACCATCGCTGTGCTGGTGGCCTTTGCGCCATGGGGACCCGGTTGCGCCCCACTCAGGATGCGCAGTGGTGGCACATCCATTGGATCCGGCTGGTGCGTGTGCGCGAGGGACAATGGTATTGCGGCAGTTCGTGACATGGATACGTTCGATCGTGTGAGCGCGGCGCTTGTCGTAAACCTCCCGATATACGTTGTCGTAGCGAATCACCACACTGGATATCACATAGAGCATGGCTCTAGCTTGTCGATTACCTCGGGCCCGGGCATCTTGTTGTGTCATGCCTCGCATTGCTGGTGGGGCAGTTGGATTCAATCCACAGTATGCCCACAGCTCGGATACGGTACGCGGGCGGTCGTGTTCAGGATGCCAGTACGGATCACCGACGATGCCTACCAAGCGGCCTATGGTTTTGTAGCCCAGCCCCGGCACGTTGGCTACGAACGGGCCATAGGGGTGATCTTGCATAGCAGTCTCCAGCCGTTTGGTGGCACGCTTTTCCTCGGCCATCACCACATCCATGAAGGCTTGCTGGTCGATCAATTCCGGTAGCGGCAGTTCGCCGCCAGCGCGAATTGCCATGAGCCGGTTGTTGATGGCTATGCGAGTCTTTTCCAGATGACTTAGATGGTCTGTCAGCCATCTGAGTTGTAGGTCGCGTGCTTGTTTCATTGGAACAGGATCCATTTGACGGTATCGACATCGAGATCTCCGACAGTGCGAGCGCGTTTTTGTTTCATAACGCCAGCCAGCTCCTGGTACTGATTCCCTTTGTTGAGATACTCCTGGCCCGCTCGATAGAACCTTTCGGCAATCGCCAGTACGTCCGCTTGTGTGAGGTCGCGATAGGTCTTGTTGCCCACCACTTCGGGATAATGGGGCTTGAGATCCAATAGGTCAGGAAGGTCAGCCCTTTGCGGACCTCCCTGCGTGCTTGGCTCAACTGAACGCCTGAGAACGGTGCGTCGCATGATGTGATACAGGTAGTGATACAGGTCGATCAGGGCCAGTTGGAGCAGTTCGCGGATGGCGTCGTCATCAAGGTCGGCCATTATTTTGTCCGCCAGAACGCTGGCGTCCGCGTTGGGATTGGCCTTGATGGCTGTAGAGAAGATCTCTCTCAGGTAGTTGTTTGACATGGTTAGTTCCTTTCGTGCCATTCTGCTTGACAGATGTCTTGTATCGGGCAGTATTGGCAGACCCAGAGGCGGGGGTTGGTGACGCCACTGGAGCCCAGGGTGTGTTCTCCGGTGCGGGGATCGTGGATCTCGATCAGTTCACCGGTGTCGGGATGAGGCATGATGGCGCGCGGTGACGCCTCCAGCATCCGCTTGAGTTCCCATTGGCCCAGTTCCTCTAAATAGTCGATGTCGTCACAAACCCACTCGGTTCCCCAGCGCGCTATGTCGTCAATGTTGTAACGTTGCGCATAGGTGAGACTGATGGCTTCTTTGGATACCAGCACCAGGCGGACGTGGTCGAGTCCCAGGGCGTAGGTCGCCAAGGCAGCTTGGAGCAAATAACGAGGAGTGGGCAGTCGCGGCTCGTTCTCCCATGAGTTGAGTCCGAATAACGACTTGTGTCCGGTGCCTCCCATGGTCTTGATTTCGATCGCTCCGTTGTCGGCAACAGCATCGACATGGCCGGTTACCCTGCCATTGGCCAAACTGAACGGGACCTCGATTTGCGCCCCACCGGCTGCGAGCATGGATTGGATGGCGTCGTGCATGAAGGTGCCGAAGGCAAAGTTGATGGTGGCGCTGGGTTCTTTGATGTCCTCCAATTCCATTACGTCGGCACGGTCTTGTGTGCGATACCACAGACGGCGGCTGCATACTCCGGCCAGGCTGGCGCGTAGTGGCCGCCATGTCTGGGGCGTGCTGGAAGTCGTGATCTGGTAGCCATCGTTGAGGTAGTCCACCAGGGCCTTGAGGATGGTGGGCTCGGTTCGTACGAGCTTCATTCGCCCTCCTCGTTGACGATGACCGGGCCGAAGTTCTCGTGGCCAAGGATGGCAAACAGCAACATATCAAGATTGTCGATCGCGATTGCCACGTCACGACCAAGGCTGAGGCGGTGTCGGGTGGGGCTAAGAAAATGCAGTTGTGCCGACTCCTGGAAGGTGTCGTCCATAGACTCGCGTGCGGCGCGTGCTGCCTCGTGTGAATGGAACATAATGGCTCTGTATGTGGGGGCCTCCTGCCACCACTGAATCACGCTGGTGGTGGCGCCTGAGCCTCGGGGCCGAATGACAATTCTCATTGATTGTTCACTCCGCACCGTCTGCGTAGTATTCACCGAGCCAACTCTCGGTTGGTTCTGATATCTTCAGACCTGTCCCCCAGCTTCCGATGACTCGGGCGTCGCCTGTGGCAGCATTCCACTCATACCAGATAGTGGGGCCACCCAGTCCGAAATAGACCTCGATGTGAGTCAGCTCCTTGTCGAAGCCTTTGTAGTAGGGGACCACTTCAAGCGGAGCCTCGGTGAGCCACTGGTCTAGCTGACCCCACTGTGTTTCGTCCTCGTCGAGTCCCCAATGCTCGATTTCTGATGCGCGGTCCGCTTCGGGCAAGGTCTCGTCCTCCCACCGGCCCAACGTGATGATGGCGGCGGCAAGGTGAGCGACAGAACTCGCCAACTGGTCTTGTAAGTCGTGTTGTGTGGTTGTCATTAGGCGTTTCCTTTCGTGGGCTGGTGGTGGAGTCGGGTTCGCTCGATCTCGGCGGCCAGCACTTGGGTGCGAGTGCCGACCACGGCATCGGATGGCAGGTCGGGGCAGTCTCCGCTGCATACGCTGTAGCGAAGGTGGCCGATGACGGCCAGCAGGCCGTTGTCACCAATGCGCTTATGGCACCAGTAGCAGCATCGGTCGTCGGGGTTGTAGCCCAACCTTTGGTGTAGGCGCTTCATATCAGGTCTCCGTTGGCCTCTTCTCCGGTCCCGGCGTCTCCGGCGTCATGGGCGATGGCAACATCGACCAGACGATGCAGTTCGGCGGCGGTGAAGATGTCGGCGGACAATGCCACCATGGTCGATCCGATGAAGTCGATGGCGAATGACAGCAGTTGCTCAGCCATTGCGTCCATCTTGTCGCTGATATCGGCCGGGATAGTGGCAAAGAATCCTGGCAGGTGGTTCATGGTGGCTTTCAGTTGGTGTTCGGCGCGTCGCAGTTGCTGGCGGACGTGGTCGGGCGACTGTGATGGCAGCGACTCCATCGACAGGGCGTCGGCTAGGTCTGCCGGGTCGGTTCCGGTGCTGCGCACTACCGCAATCTGGGTGTGGTAGCGCTCAAAGTTCTCGTCGATGTCGTCATCGGACAATGGCACGCACTCGGCCACCTTGTAGTCGGATTGAGGGGCCCAGTGCCCGGAGAACACCAGGGAGGCGGCTCCCAGGCGGGGTTGATAGGCGGTCTCAAGGGTCATGCCATCGGGATACCGGGTGTGGCAGATGATGGTCTCGTTGTCTCTGCCGTCGATCGCGGCTTGGAACTCAATTTCTGGGCTATCTGTCACTTGTGGCCTCCAGTGTGCGGGCGATGCTGAGTGCGTACTCAACCAGTTCGTTGATGTTGTCGTCACTGAGCTGGGCGACCGACAGGGCGGTGATCTGAGCCACGGTTTGAGCGATCAGAGTCGCCAGCCATGGGTGGGTGGTGGCGGCGTAGAAGTCAAGATCGGCGGGGGCTGGTGGATAGTCTTCGAGCTTCACATCTGACAGGGCGGCCAGCTTCTGAAGCCATAGTGGTGTGCTTGTCATGAGCGGTCCTTTCGTGAGTGTTTGTGGTGACGACGAATGTCGTGTGGATGTCGTCGCCGCATGGTGCCGGGACCAGGGCCTATGACACCAATCAGGGTGTGACCATTTATGGTTGGCACTTGACTGGTGTCGGCCTCGGTCTTGATTGTCATATGGGACCTCCTGGGTGGTTGTCTATCTGAGTACAGTATACACGAATGAGTCGTATTTGCAAGTGATTTCTGTGTTTTGTCTGGGCTGCGGGAATTGCGTTGGCGTCAGTGTTCGTGGCATTGTTATAGGCGCGGTTTGGGTTGGTGTTCGCGTTGGGCTTGGGGTTGGTGGCGGGCCGGACCCCGGCGGGTCGTCACAACATCCACGGAACCCATTACCGGGAGTACTAACAGCAATGGGCTCCGTGCATCTCATGACACCACCCCCTCCATATTCGCATCCCAGAAGTTCGCATCCCTCAAATTCGCACCCTTCAAATGCGCACCCGTCAAGTCCGCACTCCCCAAGTCCGCACTCCTCAAGTTCGCACCCCTCAAATTCGCAACCGTCAGGTTCGCAACCGTCAGGTTCGCACCCCCCAAGTCCGCACTCCACAAGTCCGCACCCTCCAAGTTCGCACCCCTCAAGTTCGCACGCTCCAAGTTCGCACCCGTTAAGTCCGCACCCTTCAAGTTTGCACCCTCCAAGTTCGCACCCCACAAGTTCGCACCTCCCAAGTTCGCACCTCCCAACATCGCGCCTTCCATGTTCGCATTATGCCCGTTGTGTCGAATAGCCTCGATCAGATCCACAGGACCCGCCACCCACACTCGCTGTGCCTTCCGTTTCCCATCTTCCCACTCCGACGATGCAGGCTCAATACCAACCAACAAACAATATGCTGCGCTGTGACCTCCGCTTTGAGCCGCCTTAATCGTGTTCGCTACATGCAACCCCCCCGGTTCGCATACGGCAGGATTAAATGGTTCATGGTCCGTAATCCAGCGGCGACCCGGTTGCCACCAACTAAACCCACCGTACGTGGTCCAGTCAGGATTTAGGAACTTGATCGCCGGTTCCAAACCCTCAGGTAGCGTGTACGAGTGCCCCTCTAACACATCAATAATCGAACGGTTACTCATGAAATTACTCCTTCCCAAGCAACATGATTTAGTAGTTGTCCAGGATCTCGACCGCGAGACGGTGTCCCATTGTTGCGTAGCTGTCGAAAAACCTTTGACGATCAAAGTTCGGATTATTGGCCTGGCATACGTCGGCCAGGCTGCGGATGATGTCGTGGGCGGCCTGGATGGTAAGCTCCGACAATTCCCAAGCGTTGATCGAATCGTCGGGTATCGTATGGAGGGTTTCGTGGCGGCCGTAAACAACGGCAGCGATAATCGCGAGGAAGTCTTTTCGGGTCATCATTGTCTTTTGTCCTTTCGTGTAAGTTGGATTTTGTCCGGCAGCCATAGGGCGGGGATGTCGATGTGGCTGATGATGGTCAAGCAATAGTCGTCGACAACAAAGCCGATGACTTGGTCCCAGGTGGTGCAGTTACCGGTGGGGTCGGTCTTTTGGAGATGTCTGAGTCGAAGTTCTGTGAGAGTGAGGACTTCTTCGTCGGTTAGTTGGGCTAGTCGTTCGCGCCAGACGGTGGCGGCCTCGATGCCGTGTATCAACTCGATGTGAATCGGCGAGATACAGCGGTCCGCGCGCTGGAGCCCGGCGGATCCGAACTCGTCGATGCATATGGTTGGAGGTTGGTGGGCTGCTTCTGGCAGCAACGACGCCGTTAGGGCCGCTGCTGCCAGAAGTGCTATCGCCAGGCGTTTGACGTTTATCGGTCGCCTGCTTCGTGAAGGCACTCGTTGACTACTTCGGCGAGTGCTGCGTCCAGTGCGGGCCGTGGTTTGGCTTCGACCTGATTCATGAGATTGAACTGGGGTCTTAGGCCCGCGGCCGCATCGGTGAGATGCTCAGTCGTGATCACCGTGTCGAGGCTTTCCGACGTGGCGATTGCATACCTGACGCTTCGGTCGATTGCCTCCTTGATGAAGGCGGGCAGGTAGTCCGACATTGCCTCAGCCACGTTGTCGTAGTTGACGGAGGGGTCGAGGCGATCGGGCGGTACGATCGTTTGCACGAATCGTGTAATTGCGGCCTTGTCGGGTTTGCCGATCTCGACCAGTGCGTCAAGGCGGCCGGGGCGGATCATTCCCTTCTCGATCCTTTCTGGGTAGTTGGTGGTGAGAATGATCTGTAGCTGACTCGATTTGGAGCCGATGCCGTCGAACATGTCGAGCAACTTTGAGACTCCTCCTCGGCCGTCGGTTCGGGCGGCGATTTGGGCTGTTCTTTCGTCCGCGTCCTCGATGAACACCACCGCAGGCTCATACAGTCGGGCCGTGGTGAGGGTGTGGTCGATGTCGTCTTGGGGGCGGCAATACACGAACGTCCAGCCGTTCTGCTCGCAGATCTGAGCGGTCAGCATGGCGGCCAGGGTCTTGCCGGTGCCAAACGGGCCATGGAGCAATACCGCGCGTTTGAGCGGTAACCCGGCCTCGCGCAGGAGATGCGTGTGTTTGATCGGACTCCATATGTGCGTGTCGAGTTGGCGCTGGGTCTCGCCGGAGTAGATGACGTTGTCGGGATCGACTGCGTTGGTGTCGAGGAACTTCATCGCTCCGTCGAAGGCCTGGCCTCGGTAGATGCTGGTGGTCTGTAGGTGCGCTTCAATGGCGTTGAAGAGCCCGTAGATGGCATCGGCGTGTTGGGCTTGGGCTTCCACATAGATGAGGAAGAGTCCTCGGCGTGACTGCTGCATCTCAAAGGTGGCGTTCATCATTGGAACGTAGATGGAACCCCAAGGGACCGACACGGTGCGGCCGTGGCCGACCTCGACCTCGCGCATCTCGGGAGGCTGGCTTCCGAAGAATGTCTCGCGCGCTTGAGCGAGGCCAGGCGCACCGGTGACCTTGAGCAGAACTTCAGAGAAGGCAACCGCCCCGTCGTCGGGCAGATACTGGAACTCTCTGGTGTAGCTGCGAACCTGTGTCATTTGCTCGTAGTAGTCGTTCACGAACGCGACTGCGCTGCGCAGAGTCATGGTGGCGGGGAGTACGAACTCCTTACCTTTTCGGGTAATGCGATCGTGATCGACCGTGTGATCGCTCATAGTGGCGAGATGTTCCAAGATCTGTTTCGTCGACAGGGTGGTTGTTTTTGCCGTGGTGGCCATGGTTGCATGGCTCCTTTCTTGAGGTGTTGTGTCAATTGCCTGGGCTAACGGTTAAATGGGGTCGATTTGGTCTCCTTTCCGGAATTGGCTTCCGCCCCACGATGCGAGGCGGGCTACTACCTTGGCCGCGTCTGTGGGGACGGTGGCGTCCAGTTCTAGGTGGGCGATTGTGTGCCATAGATAGTCAATGTGCTCGGTGATGGATTCGAGGACGTTGAGGGCGTCGTGCTCCAGTAGAAACACGATCTTGGCAGGATCTCCTGATTCGAGGGTGTGGGCGAAGTCGTCCCACATTATCGACAGCGTTTGCTGGCATCGTTCGGCCAGGTCGTAAAGGTCGATCTGGTCATGGGTGGTAGGGCTGATGGTAAACCAGTGAGACGCGAAGGTCTCGTCGGTCCATTGGGCGGGTGTTGGAGGCAGCTCCTCCAGGTTGTATTTCACGGCACTTGTCCTTTCGTTTCGTGCGGTTGCGTTTGTGGTTACAAATGTATCACAATGATGAGGAAAGTCAACCGATTACTTTCGGCCGGCGTTTGTCCTCGCGGGTCCGAGGGTCTTGACTTGCAAGTAGCAAGGTCGGCCTCACCGGGCTGGGATTGCGATGAGGCCGACCCGCTACGGAGGTGGGGAGGCTTACGCAACAGCCTCCTTCGGTGCGGTTTGAGCAGCTACTGCCGCCAGAACGTCTTCGTCCTCCACTAGCTCGTAGTGAGGATAGGCTTGAGCATCGGAGCTGATCTTCATCAGCCTGCCAACAGCGGCTTGGCGCTGTTCCCAAGCTTGGGCAACCTGGCTCTGGACATGTGTCCAAAAGATCAGGGTGTTACCAGCGGGCTGGAAACTCTTGGTCTTGGGGTCGAAGAGTTCGACCTTGCAGTTGAGCGTCTCGCGAGGCCCAAAATCACGGTGATTGATCACCTTCACATCCAGCCTTGCTCCAGGAGAGCTTAAAGCCACAATCTTTCCGAGAAGGTCAGCGGCACGCAGACCTTCGGTTCTTTCTTCTGGCCGTGGGGCCACACCATACGTTGTCATCTCAATAATCCTTTCGTGTGAGATGCTTAACTCTTTATTAACTCAACCCTGGGCAGTGAATCAAAACCAAGCCCTTATCTCACCTCTCTTTCCTTCCTCGTCATTCAAGTCATGGCGATAATCGGTCAACCAAAACTCTTCTTGTACAACCCCTTCAGGCACCTCCCAACGCTGCGTGTACTGCGTGTCTGCGTCTACATAGCCATAAGAGGACTCCGTGCTAACCAACCTATCAACCACCTCGCGATCCAACGGAGTGGAAGGAGGAGACGGCGGTGTAGCGGAGTGGCGGAGGGGCTGGGAGTCTGAAGTGAGTGTATGTTCCATGGAGCCGTGTTGCCACGGAGGAGGCGTGGCGTCAATAGGTCGGGCGACAAGGAGCCGCTAGCGGCGACTGCTATTTGCGAAGCAAATAGGTCGGGCGACACTATTGCGCCACATAAGCCGACGGAGTGGCATAAAGGGCGGAATGGAACAGGAACGAACGGAAGCGGACAGCACCGTAGCCACGCAGCGGAACCGACGGTGACGACTGAAACGGGTAGCCAGTCAATAGGCTCCGACACATGTCGGACGGGAGACCGGGCAGTTGCGTGTAGGTCGTGTGTATATACAAACGTACTCAACAGGAGAATGCAGCGACCTGCCCCGAATGTCCCCGAATGTCCCACCAGGGTGGATCACGGTGGTTTCTGGCTTTTGAGAGTGTGTGGGGTGTTTTCTGGCGCATTTTTGGGCTTTTATGGTGTTGAGAGGCGGTATCGGGTTTTGTTGAGTAGGAGGTGGTCATGCGAGCGGGCAGCGAGCATGGCCGCCGATCGTTGTGGTGTGGTGATGGTTGCTGCGGCACGGATGTGGCAATGGATCTCTGTCGGCGAAGCAGGCAGATATACATTGCCCGAGTTCAACGAACCGAGGGGCTTTAGCCCCGAGGTACCCCGAGAAAGGTTTCTGCAACTCTTTTTGACTGAATAAGGATTGTTGCAACTCGTTTGGGGTTGTTGTGTTTGGGGGTTTGTCTTTTGAGGTCTTTGATTTTTTGTTTTTTTGTTTTCATGAGCTTTTGGAACCATATGATCCCCCCCCTGTGTCAGATGCAGGTCTGCGGGGGTTGTTGTCTGACACGGAGGGGGGAACTGTTACCGGGCTCAGGTGGGCGGGACCTGGTCCGGTTGTTCCACAGCGGGCTCGCTGTCGTGGCCGGGATGTTTCTTGGTCTCAATGACGGGTTGTTTGCTGCACTAGCGAGGTGAGCTGTCCATCCGGGCACGCCTTGACTGGACATGAGATTACAAGAAGCGGAGTGCCCGATAGGTACGAATGGCTTTCGCCTCAGCTTGTTGGTGAGGTGTCTCTGAGGTTCACCCTGGGCCCTGATTGTCCTTGGTCGTTGGGCCAGTCCGGCAGCATTTCTACCCGATGTCCAGCAGGTGGGTTGCAATATGGTTGCGCTCCTGCTATGATTGCTGCTAGGTGTTTTTTGTCATGCCACCAAAGTAGTGGATCAGCCCCCCACTTGTCAAGTCTTCCTTTCGGGATTTGGCTGGGGGGCTCACTACTGCCGTAGGTCGGTCAATCAACAATTCTGCGCTAAGGCGACCGATTGTCGCAGCAATCTCCGGTGTCCAAAACTGAATTGGACTTTTACTCATGGCGTGTTGAATCCACGTCAGCCACCCGTCCGACAACGTTTCATCCACCAGCTTCATCTTGCCTCGCTGTTGTGTCGGGCCACAAGAACCGCCATCTTGCTGCGCTGTCAACCCAGATGATCTCCGACAGCCTGGTAAAGGCCAATGAAGTTGGCTCAACGTAATAATGAGTCCAGTAGGTCCCGAAGTCCCAGAACCTTGCCCACAACTGTTCATCTATCAGTCTCATAGCCTGGTCCGGGTTGGGCCAAGCCATTCGCTGTAGCTGACAACGCCAGCTCCGTGACCATCTGGTCTTGGTATCCAAGCCAGCGTGCCAGGACTGGGGTACAACTGCATGCGGATGAAGTTGTTGTGCTTGAATGAGTGCCGCAACCGGTTCGTCATTGCCCAACTCTGTTGCACCAGATCCTCACCCACCGATCTCATCTTGGGCTCGATGCGTCAGCTCTGGTGGCAGCACCAGGGCCCGGGTCAAGCAGTCGTAACTCCCATGTCAAGTCGCCGATCAGGTAGGTGTGCCGCTGCACAACCGACGGTGGTTTTAGTCTTTCAGCCCGCAACTTCCACAACTCTTGCACCAGCTTCCTACCCACCAGCGTCATTATCTGTCCCACCGGACAGCCGGACCGAGCTGAAGGCAGTTGAGCAAGTTTTGGAACATCCAATATACGGGGTCGACCGCGCGCGCTATTCGGACAAAGTCGTTGTTTTTTCCCACCCCCGCGTGGGACGGTACAACCCAACCCAAGCGGCTCGACAACGTGCCGGACACCAACTTCATGGTTCGTCACCGAGCGTCATCAAAACGTCTTGCAAGTCTTCCAGATTCCCATAGAGGATGCGAGACATCCACAAACCAAAGCCCTGCTGGTCGTCGATGAAGTTGGCAAGGCTCGCCGCCAACTCGTCATCCACCAGCTTCATGGTTCGTCACCGAGATATCCATGCAGCACGCGGGGATTCGCAAGCCAGGGTCGGTGCCGATGCAGAATCAGTGTCAAAACACCAATATCCATGCCATAGATCACGGGGACATCCCACGGTGGGTCATGTCGTTTGTCAAACCGCATCTCCGAAAACCCCCGAAACACTGCATCGTCCACCAGCTTCATGACCGCGGCCGTCACCAAAGCCTCCACCACTCCGCAAAATCTGCCACAAAAGTCCTTGTCAAGGGACCAAGGTTCGACCTAAGGGGGCTGTGCTGGTTGTCTAACTGTGCCGATCGTGTCTTCCAATGAAACTCCCACAACTTGGAACGTAGCTCACCGGACACCAGCTTCATCACGGCCACCGCACTGTCGTTGAACCATCTGGTCTCGGTACCTGACTGAACGGTACTCCAAGTGCCCTCCGATATTGCTTCGGCTTTTCGTATGGAAATATCACGAAGCGGATCCGATTAACCCACCGTCACGATTCAAGGATTCACGCGCTGCCGCCACCGTCAGAGCTGCTCCGTCGGCCAGCAGGGCATATGTGCGATACGTCCCATCCAATGACGGAGAAGAGTTCCGGCACACCAGCAGTGTGGCCGACCAGTCTGGAGCGAGCAGAGTAGACGGTAGTGCATACAACGTGCCTATCTCCGGGTCCGGATGGTGGTCCAAGATCCTCAATTCCAAATCAGCCACTGCCCGGTCCCATCCGTAATACGTCAGGGCCACCCGCCGTTGCTCGGCGTTGGTCAGCTCTGCCATGATTCGTTGTGGGTCAGGATCAACCACGGCCCAGTCCGGTAGACGGATCCCATCCAGGGCGTAGATCGCATACCCATCTGCCCATAGCCAGGCCGGTCCGTCGGTGCGATGCAGCCGCATCCGGTCGTCTCGATGCAACTCCACATGATGACGGCTCAGCACCGCCAGCTCGTCAAAGGCCAGCCAGTACAGACACATCAACGCATCCCGGAACGCCTCGGCATGGGCTCGTGTCTCGGCGTCTACCGACTCGATCTCGTCCAGCTCGTCGATGGTGAGCCAGTGGTGGAGCCACGAAAGCGGCGATCCCCATGCCACCGCCGACGACCGCAGTTCCTCGATTACCTTCTGGCGATCACGATTGGGCGCATACTCGGCGGCTCCTACCTTCAGCACTGCTCCGGGGCTGTCAACCCAGATGAACCGGGGTGGCGCAAGGTCTAACACGAAGCCATAGACCTGGCCTATGGCACGTTCCACACGAGCCTCGTCGATCGGTTGTTCCAGGACCTCTGACAACAACCGATCCCGAGACGCATGTACGTGTGCCCAAGACTTCTCTGAAAGCTCGGACACCATGGTCAGTCCGCCACTCGCGCCAGTTCGGCACCATAGGCGACCTGGCCATACACAACCCAGTCACCCTCGGAGAATGCGACCGAGCCGTGTTCGCCGGTGTGGGTCAGCACCGCCAACCCGCCGCTGGGCACCGACAGCAGACCATAGTCAAACCGGCTGGTCACGTCGCCGGGGACAAATATCGCACCGGAATCGGACTGGAGGATGTGGGCGTTGCGTTCGGCATCGCCTTCCACCACCTTGTAGCCTCGCCCGCCCAGCGGCAGCCCCTTGCGCCTGATGGTGTTGGCAAGACCATCGGGGTCGGTCCAGCGACCAATTCGACGCAGGCCATCAACCGAGACCACGATCACGTCGCCCTGACGATGGCCGGGACGCTCGGCCGTAGCCGAAATCACCGGCACCTCGGCCTGGGCTTCCAAGTGGGGAGGAATCTGGACTCCTACCCGCTCTGCAGCTTCTGCAAATGTAAGCATTGCTCTTCGTACCTTTCTATTTGTCAAGGACTGATTGTCCATGAATCCAAAACTCCATTGTGACCATTCGTTGTGATTTGCAGATGCCCCCCGGTTTCATTCCGGTGAACCTCGATTTCCAGCCAGTTGTATTGGCTAGTCGCCACCACTGTCTCTGGACCACTGCCAGTCGGCCGTAGCCGGGATGCCCCACCCGACACCACATACGTCACCCCACTTTGTGGCGTCATGCGTTGGTAGTCGTGATCATGTCCGGCCAGCACCAGATCTACGTCCCCATAGGTCTCCAAGATTGGCCGCAAATCCTGCAACCAACTCGTGGAGCCGTGGTCTCCGTAGCTGAGCAGCGGATGATGCATCGTGACAATCACCCACTCTTCACTGGCCCCCTGCAAGGTGGTGGTCAGCCAATTCCGTTGTGCCGTGTCCATCTGGTTGCTGTTGAGCACGACCAGTCGTACACCAGCATCGACCACCTTGGTGTAATACAAGGCTGGCATCCCAAGCGCTTGCGCTTGGGATGCACCGAAGCCACTGTCCCAATCGTGATTGCCCAGGGCGGCCCATAGGTCCGCGGTGGCCAGTACCGGTGCGAACGGGTTCCACAGCACGTTCGGCAGTTGGGCCGGGTCCCCATTCTCATACACATTGTCGCCCAGCAGAAGCAGCGCGTCGAACGGGTCCGCTCCATGGGCGGCGTTCATGTCGGAGGCGGTTTCGGCGAGCGCCGCATTATCATCACCCGAGTCTCCCATCACCGCAATTCGATACGGCGTGTCTTCCACCGTCACAGTCCACGCCGGAGCATTGCTGCGTTGGTTGGCGGTATCCCATGCCCAAGTTACAATCTTGTAGCGTCCGCCTCGTAGGTATATCGGATCCGTCCAAAAGTGCCCATGCAGATCTCCCAAGCCATTTGCGGACACATGCTGTGGCACAAATCGAGTACCCGTTGGCTGCCACGTCGAACCGTTCCACCACAAGCGTCGGTCAACATCGCGCAATGTAACCTTGAATCGGTCAATCCCGACATCGTCGAATGCGTCTCCGGAAATGGTGAACCAACCTGGCCATCGGTAGTCAGCACACATTTGTGTGCCGCACTCATACATCGGAGACCAGGTTGCCACATCATGCGGAGGATTGTCCACCTGAGCTTCTGATCGTTCCGACCACAACCCGATAGCCATCAGCACTATCACCACGATGGTTATCACTGTGGCCATTATCTTGTGTTCACGTCTCATCTGTTGCTCCTTGCGTTGTTGCTGATGCAATCACTTGCTGTTCAAATCGTCTCTTGGCCCCCAACCGAGAGCGCGTGCGAAACCGTTTGTCCAGCCCTGCCAACCTACACACATGACACACCCGGCATAGCGGCACGTCGCCCCCATCTGTCATAGGGAACCACAGGACATCATCGTGTCCATGGCAGTTCTGGCAAGGGGTGTTCATAACTCGCCCCCGTAATGATCCACAATTTCCCAAAACCGCTGATCGGTCTGGGACCGATGGTCGATGCGGCCCTGGTAGGGCCAGAGCGCGTCGGTGATCAAATCAAAATTCCATTCTTCCCCCACACCAGCATCATCAATCATCATCGGATACCCCCCGGCCGTATTTCTTTCCCATGCGCGCGAACCGATAAAACCCTGCAGGCAACCGGATCAACGCGTCCCCAATCATGACATGAGCCCCCTCATTTAACTGCACACCTGGACCTATCAACTCGACTCCGATAAAACCCTCATCTTCCGATACCCACACAAACGATGGCGATACCCTGTCTAGATCATCGTTGTCCCATTCTTCCCCCACACCAGCATCATCCATATCCATCGGATGCTATCTTCTCATGTACAAGGTCCACCGCATACACCCATTCACGACGCCTAACCATCAGAAACCGTCCTTTCCTTTCTGGGGCGCGCCATGTCCGTTAGCACTTCCCTTGTCATGGCGCGCCCCGTAGTTGGGTGACCGGTGCCATAAGTTTGTTGAGCCTTGTTCAGCCACTCCCGACCAGCGTCAGTGATCTCCACCCACGGCTTGATTCGCACGAACCGGTCGTCGCTGTTCCAATCCCATTGGATCTCTCGGACCACCAGCCCACGCTGAGCCATGGTCGCAATAGCTCGCCAGTCCCGGTTGTCTGGCTCCCAGTCTGGATCCTGTTCCAACTGGGACAAGATGGCCATCATGCGCGTCGGCGGACGCCCGCGGCCGCGCTGGCCAGATGTGCGACGGGGTGCTGAGCTAATCGTCGGTGTCCTTTCGTTCAAACGAGAACTTCAGGTTCAGACCCAAAGCCTTCGCGTATCGGTGTATGTTGTCAAGCCGGGGGATGTGTTGTTCGGTCTCCCATTTGTAGATCTGGGTATGTTGGGTCATGCCCATCTTGGCTGCCATTTGTCTGAGGCTTATTTTTTGCCTCTTGCGTTCCGCCACCAATGCTCGTATGAGCGATCGCCACGACTGTATTCCCTGGTCCGGCATTATTGTGTTCCTATCATGATAACAGACGGTATAGGTTTATGGTAACAGATTTGCAACGCAAATGCGACCAATGTGGCGGCCCGCGCCCATCCGGGTCGCGGCGATTCTGCAGTCGTTCCTGTGGTCAGAAATACAATCGGACCGAGCGCGAAGAACTCACCCTCCTCAATACCATCGCCGGACCCATAGCCGACAGCCCGCTCGACTATCACCAGTACATAGCCACCAACTGGCCCGAGTTGATTGCTGATGGCAACAACACCCGCGCTCACGCTGCCCTGGCGTGCAAGGTTGACAAGTCCCAGATAACTCGCTGGCAGAAAACATGGGAACGTGAGGTGGTGGCCGCTCGCAACCTGATGCCGGTCGATACCGAGGATCCTGAGACTCTCGCACCCAAATGGTTTCAACGGCGCTTGTATGAGACTGAACCATTGACGGATACCGAACTGGATATCCTGGTCGATGCTTTCATCGGATTCCGGGATCTGTGTTTCCGAACCGACCGGGGGGCCAAGTTCATCACCAAGCCGTTCCATGCCCGCTGGATTCGCCAGTTGTTGATCACCATCTCCGAAGGATCCCGAGCGGTCATCCTGTCGCCTCCGCGTCACGGCAAGACCGAACTGCTGGTCCATTTCTGCGTGTGGTTGATCATCATGAACCCCAACATTCGCATCATGTGGATTGGAGGCAACAGCGATATCGCCAAATTGTCGTTGGGGGCAGTCAAAGAGCACCTGCAATTCAATCATGTGCTGCGGCGCAACTTCCTACCCGAAGGCCAGGACTGGGTACCGATGCGCAACACCGGCAAGAACTGGGCATCGGATACGTTCACAGTTGGCAATCGGACCATCACCGGCATTCGGTCCACCACCATGACCGCACTCGGTCGCCGCGGCAAAGTGCTGAGCCGTGACGCCGACCTGATCATCGGCGACGACATCGAGGACCAGATGTCAACCCAATTGCCTCGCGAGCGCGAACAGACTCGCATGTGGGGCATCACCCAGTTGTCGTCGCGCAAAGAGCCTCACACCGGAGTGGTGTGGATCGGCTCTCGCCAGCATGAGGACGATTTGTATCACCATCTGCTGGGCATCGACACCTACACCCGCATTGTGGAAGAAGCTCATGATCAGATGTGCGAGCTGCCAGAGGATGCGGGCGACGATGTTCACACCGACTGCGTGCTGTTCCCGGAAAAGAACCCATATTCGTGGCTGATGGAAAAGCGCAACGAGGCCGAGGTGATGGGACAGCCGCATCTGTTCCAGATGGTGTATCTGAATCGAGTGATCGGCACCGGGGTGACGGTGTTCACCCGCCCCATCGTTGCTGCTTGCCACAACCCGGACCGTTCCATGCGCGATTACCCGCGTGACTACTCATTGATCGCAGGGTTGGACCCAGCCCACACCGGATACCAGGCGGCCTTTCTGTGGGCGGTCAAGTTCAACGAATCCGGTGAGCCGCATTTGGTGATGGTTGATATCGACAACAGCCCGGGTGGAGGGGCAGGCAAGGCCCTCAACCAGATTCGCAACTGGTATGACGAGTACAAATGCCATGAGTGGGTGATCGAGGAGAACTTGCTGCATGGCGGCGTTCGCAAAGACCCTCTGATCATGGACTACTGCGCCCTCAAGGGAATTGCGCTGCACCGGCATCGCACCGGCCGTGAGAAGATGGACAACAAGTACGGGGTGACCTCGATGGTCAACATGATGATCGCAGGCCAGATCGAGCTTCCCACCGGGGATCCTGATTCACAGCACAAGGTGCGGGTCTATACGCGCCAGTTGCTGGACTTCGGTGCCAAGGCCAACACTGCGTATGGGCTCAAACATGTGACCTCTGACTTGGTGATGGCGTCCTGGTTCCCCATTCCACGCATCAAGGCGCTGGCTGATGAGATCTATGAGATGACTCACCAAGACCACAGTTCCATGTTCGATGACGTACAATGGACAGAAATGCCCGACTCCCCCTGGGGTAGCTAGCCCATGCCATCCAAAACCAAAGCGTTGGAACGTGCAGGAGCGTTACGCACCAGTCCTAACCAGGAGAATCGTGAACGCATTCGGCGCATCATTGCGGGCGGGCCCGATGCGCTCCGCGCCATATGGGGGGAGGATTCAGAGATTGGGATGATGCGGGATATTCCTGCGCCCAACCTGATCATCTCATCACTGAAACGATTTGCTCAACGGGCGGCCACGGTACCCAAACCCAAAGCGGTGCCGCTCAAGGACACCCAAAAGAGTCGCGATGCCGCCGAGAAGAAGGCGCGCATCATTGCCGGGTACGACTTCGCGGCTCAGATGGAAGCCTTTGCCAAGATCTGGTTCCGCTGGTATCCGGTGTATGGGATCACCGGGGCAACCGTTCGCCACCGCGAACATGGCGGTCGTCCCTATCCGCAACTGGAGGTGTTCAATCCCTACGACACCTATGCCAGTTGGACCCAGCCACATGAAGATCCCACCGAGATGGCGGTGTTTCGGCGGATCGCCACCAGAGACCTGCATGAACGATTCCCCCAAACGGTGCCGCGCAGCCAGGGTCGCCAGGGAGCGGTGCTGCTGGGCCAAGGCGCAGACCGTGGGGTATCAGAGATCTTGGAGTATCACGACCGATCCGGCTGGGTGCTGATTCATCCTGATTCCGAACAGCTCCTGGCCTCATGGGAGAACCCCTTCGATGTGCCAGCCTTCATCGTGTCCAAGGCTCCCAGTGTGGAAGATGTCCAATCCGAATATCATCATGCGATCGGCCTGCTGGGCCAGTTGGCCAAGTTCTATGTGCTGGGCGCTCAGGTGATGCAGGATGCCGCCCACGCCGAGACCAATGTGTTTGGAGAGATGGTGCGTGGCAAATATGCCTTCGGCCGACGGGTGGTGAACTACATGGAACAGGGCACCAAAGTCGAGAAGCCCAATACCAATCTGCCGTATCAGTTCCTGCAGGAAACCGACCGGATCGAGCGACAGTTCCGCAATATCGTTGGTTACAGCGTGCAGGAAGATGGCATCTCGCCCAACTCGTTCGTCACTGGACGCGGCCTTGACAGCCTGGGGGCAGCGGCAGGCAACACTGCGCTGGAAGCCCAGCAGGTGTTCGGTGAGTTCTTGCAGTCGGCCGACCGGCTGCGTCTCAAGTGGGATCAGCATTTCTATCCCAACATCACCAAGCAGATCCCCGGCCAAACCGAAACCTATCGCGCATCAGAAATCGACGATGTTGATAATTCTCGCCGCGAGTTCGCATTGCTGTCACTCTACGATGAGCCACAGAAGATCATCATGGGCCTGCAGTTGCTGCAAGCCGAAGCGCTCGATGTCGAGACCTTCCAGGAGAACCTGGCCAACCTGCCGGATTCGTCACTGATCAACAACCGCCGTACCCGCATTCGCGCCGAGGACGGAATGATGGCAACGGTAGAAGCCGCTGCTCAGGCGTTGGACCCCAGGGCCATGGAAGTATTGTCACAACTGATGACCGAACCGCAGAATCGAACCAATATTTTGCAAGAGTTCGTGGCACAGTTGGCCGAAACTGTCAATACCCAGATGGGAGCACCGGTGGGCGAAAACCCGATAGCTAACGATGATTTCGGTACAGTTCTGTCACGGCTCACACCGACCGGAGTTGAATCCGGTTCCCAAGTAGTAGCCCCGTTCTAAGGAGACACAAAATGGCAACAGCCAAGAAACCGGCCCCCAAGAAGGCTGCGGCCAAGAAGGCCCCGGCCAAGAAGGCCGCCCCAGTCGAGAAAGAAGTAGAGACAATCGAGACGCGCGAAGTGGTGGTGGATGCCTATCGCGAATATGTGGCTATCGACGGGTCGCGCTTTGGAGCGCTGGCAGGCGATACGGTGACGGTCGATGTGCGCGGCCGGGTGCTGGCGCACACTCCCGGCACCGGGACGACCCATGAGTTCAAGGACCAGGGTCTGCCGTTGCGGATCGAGCTTGATAAACCAGGGGTCTACGGTGTGACTCGCTATGTCGAACTCGACCTGCCCAATGGATCCAAGCTTGGTGTCCCACCGTTCTGCCGCATCACGTTCAAGGACGGCGTGTGCGATTACGAGCAGTTGACCCACAAGCAGTACGCCGCGGCGAATCTCAAAGAGTTGTGATAGCGAGGAATTGTGGCACGACGATCACGAAACGGACCGCGGCTGCCAGATCGGCCCGTCTCCGACTTCCATGGCCAAACTCAACAGCTAGAACAGATAGCGGCTGCTGGTCGCGGCACTGTTGGGCCGGGGGCTGCTGCTCAGTTCGCATTGGCAGATCGGCCGCGTCCGGCTCCCGACCCGTTTGGACCTACCACTAGACCTCAGGAACCAGTCAGCTCTGGAATCAATATGGGACCGGGGGCAATGGGCCCGGATCCGAGTGCTGACCTCGACCTCGCTATCGAGCTGGCCTATCAGAAGTTTGGGTCGCCCACTCTGCTGCGATTAATGAGAGCCCGACGCCGTGGCGGTCGTTAATTTCAACAACATCGCCTGGGAAGAAGATTATGCGACCAATCAACGGCTGGACGTATTGCGACGGCGTGCCCTCAGTGGGCAGATAAGCCAGGACACTGCTGACCGCATCTCGCTGATGGTCGAGATGTATCCGCAGATCGAACCGGACGCCACCGTGGCGCTGGCCATGGCGGGAGTCGATCCCAAATCGCCGGAGATGATGTCGCTGGCTTACGAACATCTGGACATGATCGTCGGTGATCAGGTCGATTTGTATCAGCAACTGGAGGCAGAAGGCGGCGGGGGGGTGCTGAAGTCGGTTGTGCGCACCGCCTTTTTAGGGGCCAACGCGTTCTTTGACATGGTTTCTTCAGCGGGCCGCATCGGGGTGGGATTGGCCGACGAGCTGACCGACGACACGCCGGGAGTGAGGCTGCGCAAGATCATTTCCGAGGGATGGAATAGCCCGGCCCAGGATGCCCTGTTCCAGATGGGGCGTCAGTTGCGCGGCGGCGGCCGAGTCAATCTGGGGTCGGGCTTCATTGCTGAATCACAAGGCAGCGAGTTGTTCTCGCAATATTTAGCTCAACTGAACGTAGACGAACAGCGCGAGGGCGAGAGCTTTACCACAGCCCGCGACCTGGTGACCGCCTCGTTCGGTGAACCGATCACTGCACTCAATGCGTATCGCAACCAACAAGTGCTGCTCAACGACCAGCCATATTCGCCAGGCCGACTGGTCGGGACGCTTGTGTCCGAGCCGATGAACCGCATGTCGGACTTGATGGAAGAACAACTCGGTTTCGGGATACCGGACCCGCTGGGCTTTCGCCGTGATCAAGTTGACAGCCCGCCATGGAAATGGGCCCCAGATTGGATGCCGATCAACAGCGGCTTTGATGTTTTGACCGGGCTCACGGACGCATGGTTGCGAATAAGGACTGATCCCGTTAATCAGGCGATGAAGGTGAGGGCTGCCACCAAACGGGCAGCGACCAGTGTGGCTCCTACCACCCGGTCGGTGAGAGTGCCGGGAGTGATCCCCGGTACCACCCGCAAGGTGCTGGAGATCCCAGGGGTGGATGACTTGCGACGGGCAGATCCCGGGGGCCGAGTCTCCGAATTTTTACATGTGCTCAAAAACGAGACTTCACAGCAGCGCATCATGCAGAACCCGTTCTTGCGCAACCTGCATCCCACCTTGCAGCGACAAATCGCCAACACCAGCGATGAGGACGAGATCTGGCGGCTTCTCACCCGCAGTTTCCCTGACCAAGGCATTAGCAACCCGTTCTTGGGAGTGATGCAACCCAAGGTGCCGTGGGTACGCTCGGGTGGCATCAAGTCCAGGATCGCCCAACAGGTGGTGCGAGCCAGAGAAGGATCGCTCGACGATGCGGCCAATGCCGAGTTGTTTGGCGTGCGAACGGCGCTGCGCCGTACTGCCGAACCCAATTCACGGCTGTTGCGGGCCGCATCAGATGTGCCGCACGTTGACGCACCTGCCAACGATATGGTGACCACCCTGCGCAACTTGTCGGACGCCGCTGGCTTCTATGGATTCGACGATGCCAATACCAACCGCATGTTGGGCTTCATCGAGGACAACTTTCGTGATGGCCATATCAGCCCGGTGATCTTGCGGCATGTCATCAATGGATCGAAACGGGCGATTGATACCGGGCTGGAGATTCTGGAAAACGGCACCATGGACACAGCCCAGCGTCCGTTGATCATGACAGTGCTGGAGAGGCTTCGTACCTACATTGATCAGCAGAAGGCGCTGGACAAGGTATTTGAAGGACCTCTGAAAACTGATACCAGCCGAGTAGTCAGGATCATGGACGGCTGGGCGGTCCCAGACATCGAGGTGCCCCAACTGCTCGATGAGTTGAGGCGGCTGGTCAACGAGACTCCCATGGCTGAGAACTTCGTCCGGGAGATGGAAGACGCCTTCACCTTGATCGACCTCAGTTTGCGCACCGGCCGGACGCTCAACGACACCCGCTGGGGCCATATTCCCAAGGTGTGGGATGAAATGGACCGCTGGCTTTCCAGCCAAGGGGTAAAGGCTCCTGAGTTCCGCGACGCCATCCGCAAGAGTTACTTCGATGACGATGCCGACGATCTGGTCAGGTCGCTGGGCCATAGCGCATTCGACCCGCTCAATCCCAACGCGGTAGCAGGTTCGGAGTTGGAGACACTCAACACTGCGGTGCGGGCGGCGGCGGCGCAAACTCCGAGTGCCCGGCTGCCCAACTTTGCCGAAATGAATCGGGCAGTGTCCAAGTTCACCAAGTTCGAGGATGAGCTGCGAGCCCTGGCAGCAATCAAAGGCAAGAAGAACCCGTTCACCAAGGGGCGGATGGAGGAAGTCTTTGATTTATATACCCAGACGGTGTTCAAGCCACTGACGTTGGGTCGCCTGGCGTGGACGGTGCGGGTGGTGGGTGATGAGCAACTGCGCATGGCAGTGGATGGCCGCTTGTCCATGTTCAACCATCCGATCAAATATTTCTCGCTGGTGATGCATCCGGCCAACCGTACCAAGCGGATGCTGAGCCTGCTGGACGAGTCGCCGGTCAAGGCCGTGGATGAGTTCTTGGATACCATGTCCAATTCGGCCAACAACTTGTTGGGAACCAACCGCACGCAGCCCCGGATCTTCGAGTTCAGGACCCTCGACGACACCACTCCGGCCCGCTTTCATGGAGGCCGCGCCGCCATGATGGATGATCTCCATCGTGATGATTTGGTGCGTGTGTTGGCGGCGAATGGTGGCGACGAAGAGCTGGCATATGAGTGGCTGATGTATGACCCAGCGGGACGTAAATATCTGAACCAGGCAGCTCAGTCTCGATATGGCCGTGCTCTGGTGGATCCGGCTGTGGCACAACGGAATCTGGGGACCAATGTGCCGTATGCCGATGACATTGCCAAACGATTGCTGATCAACCAAAAGAATGGTGTATTGGCCCAATACACCGGAGGCCGGTTTTCTCATCGCGACGACGCCCTGAAGCTTGCCGAGAGACAACGACGGCCTCAGAACCCATTGGAGCCGCAGCCGCGGCTTCCGGCCGAGGCCCGGTTCGTCAGCGTAGAGCACAATCACGATATGGGTTCCGAGAAACTTCGGCAACTGGTGGCTACCGGAGAATTGGATGGGGTCAACATCAATCACCTGGATCGCATTCGACATCCGATAATGACTCAGGAACGGCGTCTGGCCAAACTGCTCGAAACCGACTATCCGCAATACTCCCCCAACTCGGTCAGGGTGGCCACCTTGCCGGTTGGCCTCAAAGAACGTTGGGACCGTGGGGTCAATGGTATGTACCGCGCCTTGATGAGTTCGCCTACCAATACGTTGTCACGTTCGGTCATGTGGCGGGATGTGTATGAGGAGACCTACGCCTCACTCATCAACGATGTGGCCGACCTGTCTCTTGACGACTTCAATGCGATTCGCAACCGGATGACGATTCATCATGGCAAGATGGAATACGCCCCCACCGGATCTGGGGCGCTCAGCCTGGAAGGGCTGGAAGATGTGGCCCGCATCAAGGCCATGCTCCAGACCAAGGATCTGCTGTACGACCTGTCCAAGCAGAATACGGCGATGAACGGACCGCTGATGCGGAACTTGATCGTGTTCGGAGATGCCTATCTGGAGGTATTCAAGGCGTGGGGCGCTAATTTCGCCAGCAACCCTCAAGCGATTCGGACTGGGCAGATCCTGTATGAGGGAGCGCAGCGCAATGGCATCTTCCGCCCGGATCCGTTGACCGGAGAAGAGGTGTTTCTGTATCCGGGTGGCGAAGTGCTGGCCGAGTTGTTCGGCCTGCCGGACAACATCGACTTGCAGCTACAAGGCAAGGTCAAGAACCTGAACATGATCGGTGGGATCTTGCCGCCGTTTGGCCCAGCGTTGCAGGTATCGGCCTCACTGGTGCTACCGGATGTCCCTGGTTTCAACTGGATCAGAGATGCGGTGCTGCCATTTGGCGCAGTGGGAATGGTCGAGGCGGCAGTCCCCCTGCCGTCATGGCTGGAAAAGCTGACAGCGCTGGTAGACGAAGATACGCCGTTGGCCAATCAACAGTATGCGGCGATTAAGGTGGAAGTGTTGAGACATATGGCATTGGGGCAGGCACCGGGGGAGCCGCTCACCCAGGATTTGTTTGATGAAGCGGCTCATGCTGCCGAACAACTGTTCGTAATCATGGCGCTGTCACAATTCATGGCTCCGACCGGCCCCGATGCCCGGTTCCAAGTGTTGGTGCGCCGTGATCAAGAGACCGGCGAGCCCATTATTGCTGAACCAGAAGATGAACAGAAGCTGGCGATCGAAGAACACCTGTGGACAATCCAAGCGATGTCCTCATGGTATCGCAAAGCAGTGCAGAACACCGGCTCGTACACGGCGGCCACTCAGCAGTTCCTGAAGTATTTCAACCTCGATCCAATAGTTGCCAGTCTGGCTACCACTCGTGAATCTCAGCGGGCTCATCGGACCCGTGCTGGGGTGGTATGGGAACAGAAGAACAAAGACATCGTGAATGATTATCCCCAGACTCAATCCTACATAGTGCCTGACCGCCCAGGAGATCCATTCGATGCAGCCGCTTGGCAGCGGCAATCTGAGTCAGACAATGTTCAGCGACGCGATGTCGAGACGTGGTTTTATGTTGCCAATGATTTTCTGGCGCGCCGAATGTATCACGAGGCAGAGCGACAGGCCAAGGCCATACGAGATAATGGAGCGATTGATACCGCCACCATGGACCGGGCGTTGACGCAATACAAATGGCAACTGCAAGAAGCGTTCCCGGGTTATATGCGAGACAACGAACCGGCGGCCATACCATACGGATACAGCGAGCGCATTCGCGAACTTTATGAGTGGGTGGCCGACCCGAGGCTGGAGAACTACGAATCAACTACAGGGTTGCGGCTGTACCTGCAAGCCCGAGACGCGGTGGTCAATGAGCTGGTGGCCAATCGCTCTTCCGGCAGCGGTCGGTTCGATTTACGCACTACCCTCAAAAGTGAAAAGAACCAGGACTTGCAGCAGTATCTTCGCATGGTCGGTGAAGCAGTGATTCAGCAGTATCCACAGTTCGAGTCTGTGTATCTAAACCTTCTACAACAGGAAGCTGACCCGTTACGATGAGGCAGACATGGCCAACGGCGACGTAGAGTCTGAGCCCGCAGGTAATATCGCAGATCGACAGGCCCAAGTGGCTGGTGCTATCGGCGGCGAGCCCTTGGTTCCCAATTCGCCCATCGGCCCGCAAAATTTCAACCTCGACCTGGACGCACTCAATCAGCCGGTACCCCTGGGGCTGGAGGGCATGGTTGAGGGTTTTGACACTGAGGACCCGAACCGGGTATTGCGCCAAAGGGGTACCGACATCCCGGTGGATGCCTTCATGTTCTACGAGCAAGACGTGCTGGACCTGCTGCGCGGCCTCAATGGCCAGCAGATGTGGGATCTGCAGCGTCAGTTGGTCGGCCAGGGCCTGCTCGACCCCGAAGAGGCGCTGACCGAACGCGGCCATTGGACGCTGGGCGGCCCCACCATGGTTGGCCTGGTGCGGATGATGGAATGGGCCAACCAACAGATCCGAGAGGTGTCGCCGTTCGAGGTACAACAACGGCAACGCGTCCCCAACCCTGATTGGCCACATCCGATGGATGTGGTAGACAAGAAGTGGACTCCGGTGTTCAATCCGAACACAATGGACCCGGTGCCCCCTGAGCCCCGGATAGGCCGATCATTGGGTCACGGCGTCAAACTGGCCGCCTTGCAAGAGGCCATGAATATGCGCTATGACATGGTGCGATCCAACCGTGAGCAACTGCTGAAGCTGGCAGAGGCTCCCGGCCCTGAGGACATAACACCCATTCCCAACAAGCGACAGATGGTCGAGACCGCCAAGGAGCTGTTCAGCCGACGATTGGGACGAGCGCCGCGGCCGGATGAACTCCAGGACATCGCCAAGGTGTTGTCGGCTGCATATGAGAAGCAGTGGCACGCCGAGTTGGCAGAACAAACCCGGTTGTTCCAAGAGGATCAAGAGCGGATCATGGGCGGACCCGAGGCGCTGCTGATGCAAACCGACGATGTGCCTGGACCCTGGGACGAGGCGGACGAGCCCGTTGCTGCTGGGGCGCAGTGGCTGACCCCACCTGACAGGGTCACTCCCACCGTGGCCCCGCAAGCACCCGAGGACCGCCTGGACCAGTACATCGCCAATATTCGGGCAGGCGAGCTGCGTTTCAATGATTATGTTGCTGCCAATGAAAGCCGTCGAGGCACCATGTTGGGCCTTCTTACACGATCAATGAGGCCATGATGACTACTGACACTGCATCCAAACTGTCGGCGGTGTTTGATGAGATGTCACGCAAGATCGCCGGGGGTGAACGAATGCCACTGGGAGAACGTGCCCAGTCCTATACCTTTGGGCTCCCAGAGGTATCAGAGGGACTGAACGCCAAGGAGCGCCAACTGTTCGAGGGCCTGCCTGACCAGGCGGGCATGGCAGCGGACCTGGATGAGTCCCAGCAGACCTCGCTGGGCTTTACATTGACCGAAAATCGTCGTGGCAGTTTGGCCTGGGGCGGATACGCCAACGGACGAATCCCAGAAGAGGCACTGGAGCCGCTGACAATCGGTGGGCACATGTTGGAACGCAAGGCCGCCTTTGCCTTTCATGCCATGATGGCTGCCGCGGCAGCCGATGGGGTGAAGATCAAACTGTCCTCATCGTATCGGGACTATGACGCCCAGGTCTCCATCCGCAAGCGCAAGGGCCATAAGGTGGCAACCGCCAAACCGGGTACCAGCACCCATGGTTGGGGCCGGGCCATTGATGTATCGGGAGCAGCCGCCCAACGGTGGATACAACTCAACGGCAGCCGCTTTGGCTGGGTATGGCCGGATTGGGCTCAACGAAAAGGCACCAAACAGTATGAGCCGTGGCACTTCGAGTTCCGCGGGTCCGTCAGTGGTGCCCCGTTGCCGGTCGGCCGCGACGTTATGCAACCGCAGCGGCAACAGGGGCCGCGATCGGACTTTCAAGAGGGCGGAGCGCGACAACGATTGGGCCTTGCCGGGGGAGCATATGGTCAGGGAGTCGGCACGGTACCACTGCCGGTGGGATCGTCAAACCCTGATGAGTCCGATTGGCTGGGGCTGGAGTCGCGCCATGGAGTCGGCCGGGGAGAGAGGGAGAACCTCTGATGGCTATCGAAGAAGATATCGGCCCGGTGCCGGAGCGGCCACGACCGCGTGTACCAAATCCGGCCGAGGAGCGCAGCGTAGGGACAGGAGTCAATGAACCAGGATCACCAGCCAATGTCGAACCCGTTTATACCGCTCCCAACACCAACGTGCCCAACATACCAGGCGAACATGAGGTGTGGCGCAACACCGATACCGGCCAGGTACTGGTCGTCATCTATATCCCCGATACCGATATTCCCCTGGTGTGGGATGTTCCCGAGCATCTGTGGCGCGACGTATTCCAGGATGCAGGCGGTGTGGAAGCAGTGGTGGGAAGCAACAATTACACCACGCAGCAAATCCTGGCAGCGGGAGCCATTGACGGCGGCTCCATTGCGGACTTTCCGATCGGTTCCGGGGCAGTGGAGCATCCATGGGACACCTTCATATCGAATTACGAGCTGGCGCGCAGGGTCAACCCGGCCCTGGATGACCCCGAAGTCCTGGCGATTCACTACATCGCCCACTTGGAAGGGCGCAATTACTTCCTGCCGGGGGAATACGAGAGCACCAATTACTACAAGACGCACACGATCGCAGAACAGGAATGGGCGCGTTTCTCGCTGACCAACCCGGCTGATGCTGCCCAGCAGTACAACGACGCCGTGCTGGAGACCGAACGCAGCCTCCGCCAGTTGGGCATCAGGGGAGTGTCGGCCGATGCCATCGAATACATTGCCAGCCGGGCGGTGTCGGGGCGCTGGTCCGAAGCGCTCATCGGCAACCAGCTTTACCTGTTGTCGGTGGGAGAGATGGACGGACTCGATGACGGTCTCAAAGCGTTGGTGGAGGGCACACTGCAGGCGTCCTCACAACTGGAGACCCAGCGCGGGGAGGTGCGGGCCATGGTCAATCAATGGCTGGGTCCGGCCGTGGCCGAACACTGGTCCGCCACCGAAGTGGATCGCTGGGCGCAGAACTTCATCAGTTCGGATGCGACCAAGGACGAGCTGACCGAGATCTTGCAGGACCAGCGACTGGCCCTGTTCCCCGACCAGACCAACCGAGAGGTCTCTTATGAGATGATGGCGCGCCCATGGCGCAGCGTGTGGGTCAATACGCTGGGAGAGCAACCAGACGAAACCGACCCGCTGTTCTACCAGTTGATCAAACAGAACGACATTGGCCAAGCCGAAACCTTGCTGCGAAAACGCGGCCTGGCTACCGGCAACACTGCGGTCACGACCGCGGCGCTGCGTGGCTTGCAGGCAGCGGCAGGGTCCGGCGTTAGACAGGCGGTCTCCTGATGGCACCGCGCGACACGCTGGCTGCTCATTTGGTTGAGATCTTCGGCTCTGAGATTCCGCTGAGTCCGGGCAACATAGATGCGCTGATCAATACGTTCTATGGGCGCGGAGCAGTCAACACCACCGGTCGCTTCACGCCGATGGAGATCACGATGATGAAGATGCACTTCAATGTGTACCGCGGCTCGGATGGGACCATTGACCCGCAAGCGGCCACCGACATCAATCGCTACCTACGCGGCCTGGGGCGAAGCGAGACATTCGACTTGGGAGCAGAGTTGACCGGGGGTCCGACCGACCCCAAGTTCGCCGTGCCCATCCCAGAACCGATCGCAGACCTGCCGAGCGAGCCAGTGGACTTCTACTCCGAGGCCATCAGGCTCTTCCCCGAGATCCCCGGCCCGCTGATCGACACCTTTGTTGACGAATGGTCGCGATGGGGTCCGGGCGGAGAGGGTCTGGCCTGGCGCGCAGTGCGCGACGATCCCCTCTATGAGCAGTATTTCCCCGGCAACCTGCGGCCCGATGGCACACCGCGGATGTCAGAGGCGCAGTATGCAGCCACCATGGAGGGCTACAAGGAGGTGTTGAGGGGCGTCGACATCAACCCCAGTGATCCGATTATCCCGCGTGACCGACTGGTGCAACTGATACAGGGCGATGTGTCGGTGGATGAGTTCTACGACCGAGTGGCTCTGATGCATCGGCGGGTAGTGATGCGCGCTCCTGAGGTGCAGCGGTTGTTCGCTGAGCATCGAGGCATCGGAGTCTCGCCCCATGCTCTGTTGGCGGTCAGTCTCAACCCGGACCTGAATGATGCTTTGCTCAACGAGGAGATAGACATCGCCCAGATCCGGGCATCGGCCGAACGCCACGGATTCAATCTCGGGTTCTCCGGGGTGCAGGGATTCGTCCGCCGCGGCCTGGATGTGCAGACCGCTTCCAGACAGTTGGCGGCTGCTGCTGGGGTGATGCCTGCCCTGTCCGGTGCGGCCCGACGCCAGGGAGTCGACGTGGGGGTCACAGATTTCCTCAACGCCGGGCTGGGGGATGCAGATCCCATTCGTACCATCAACCGGGTGACGGCCACCGAGCTGGCCTCCAACATCCGTGGCGTTCGTTTCGGCGCTCATCAGCGAGTGCGATAAATCACACGCTTGTCATTTGGCCACTGTATAATCCGACTCGGTGAAAGCGCCTGGTCGTCTCGGCCATCACCCTAGAACCAATAGAGACGACGGGAAGCAAGGTCTGAACTTGCAGCTCTTTCCCTTCAGGCACAGAGCACACGGCCAGGAAGCCCCGCTTCGCTGACTGGTTCGTGCTGTTGTCCCAGAGGCGGCGATTCCACAGATCGCCCCCAATCGCGTGGGTAATCGTTAATCCATGGGGAGAGAGAAAGAGGCATTTCATGTCTGATGATGACACAATCACTGATTCTGACGAAGCGGAAGATTCGACCAACGAGGATTCCGAGTTCGTCAAGCTGCGCAGGCACGCCAAGAATCAACAGAAGTTGATTGACGAGCAGGCAGCAGCGCTGAGAGCGTATCGCAAAGCAGAGACCGAACATCTGTTCGCAAACCTTCTCGGGTTAGCGCCAGGCCAAGCCATAACGGGACCAAATCGGTTCATGGTTGATGCCTACGATGGTGAACCCACCACCGAGGCCATCAGCCAGTTCATGCTTGATCATGGAGTAGCTCCGGCAACCAAGGAGCTGCAAGACACGATTGCGGCGCAGCAGACCATTGATACTGCCACTTCTCTTTCGATTGAACAGCCACCCGGTCAGCCCACTTGGGAGGAGCGAGAAAAGGCTGCGAGAGAGTCCGGTGACATCGAAGCCGAGATTGCATTGCAGTTCGAGAAGCTCTCCAAGAAGGGTTGATCACAACCTAGAAGGAGAAAACGATGGCCAAGGTAGCGGCCATTGAGCTGACGTTCAATGGACCGAACTTCGTTGGTCCTCTGTTCAACATCACACCGACCGAGACCAAAACACTCTCGATGATCGGTGGATTGACGGGTGGAACTCCAACCTATGGCACTGAGTTCTCATGGCAGACGGAAGTGTTGGCAGCCGCCGCACAGCCGTCCATCATTGAGAATGCCGCCTTGGTCAATGAGTTCTACGACCGAGCAGAGGTATTCAACACCACACAGCCGTTCGTGTACGCCGTCGAGGTGTCGTATGAGAAGATGGCTGCCACCCAGGCGCTGGGTATTCCTGGCACTGATGCGGTATCCAGAACTCAGGGCACTCAGCCGGTCACGAACGAATTGCAGCATCAGACGATGCTCAAGCTCAAGCAGATGGCTCTCGATGTCAACTACACGTTGATCAACGGGACATATGCCAACCCCACGTCGAACACGGCCCGCAAAACGCGTGGTCTGCTGGTGGCAATCACCAGCAATACCACGGCGGCGGCCGGTGCGACGTTGGACAAGGCGCTGGTTGATGGCATGTTGCTAGAGGCATGGACCAATGGTGCTCCACTCCCGGAGGACCGGACCGTCATCCTCGTCAATGGCTTTCAGAAGCAGAAGATTTCTGAGGTCTATGGCATCGCTCCTCGGGATCGCAATATCGGCGGTCTCGACATCGACACCATCGAAACCGACTTCGGTCGATTCGGTGTGGCGCTGGAGCGGCACATGCCGACTGATACCGTGTTGCTTGCCGACTTCTCGGTGCTGGACACACGTCACCTTGTCGTTCCTGACAAGGGCGTGGTGTTCTACGAGTCGGTCGCCACGGCGACGCCGTCGGAGCAGGGAATGCTGTGGGGTCACATCGGGCTCGAATATGGTCCCGAAGTGAATCACGCCAAAATCACCGGTCTGGCTACCAGCTAAGCCGGTTGACATAACACGCAGCCCCCTGGGCCTTCGGGCCTGGGGGGTTACGGAAAGGACACAACGATGGCTCTAGCCAGCGGGATCTTCCCCGACACACTGGAGCAGATTCTTGATCCCACTCAGGCGGCCGTGAACCTGGAAACGGCTGGGGTCAAAGTTGCCATGTTCAACGACACGCCTACACCAGATTTCGCGGCTCCCAATGCGTATGGATCGGGGATTTGGGCAACCAACGAACTGATATCTGGTGGGGTGTGGCCAACGGGAGGAGTGGCAGCCACCACTCCTGACGTGGACGTGGTGACGGTGGGCGGCACTCCCGCTTTGGCGTTCACGATGGCCAACATCGTGGCCGACCCGGTCACGTTCGTGAACGCAGCCGGGTATCTGATCTACTTTGACACCACCAGTCCCAAGTATGCGATTGCGTGCGTCCGGTTTCAGACTCTGCTCAACATCACGGCGGGTGCCCTGACCATTCCGATGCCTGCCCTGGGGGTCGGAGGAATCTTCCGAATCAACGCTTACTGAGGTAACAAATGGCTGAGCAGCATACCGCCTTTGGTGATGATGGCCAGGTCCACTATTTTGGGAAGGAGCCTGATTATTGGACCTCTCCGTTTTCCTCGCCGATTCTGGCTGGGGAGGGATCCCCTGACGGTGTAATCCAGGCCAAGGCCGGAACCATCTATATGCAGACAAATGGCTCCGTGCCAATCTGGTGGGCCAAAATCGGTGCGGATCCCTACAATCCCAACGGGTGGTTCATCGCCAACATTGGGGATGTCGACACCGACTCATGGGGTGAGGTGGTTGACAATGGTGATGGCACCTTCCAATTCGTCCCTCCACTGGGCACTCCGATCGTCACATGGGTGGGGACAGACACCGAAACGTTCAAGCCTGACGCCAACGGCGTAGTGCCTCTGCCGGACGCTTCCACTCCGCCAGTGGCGGCTCCTGCCGATGCGGCTGCGCTTTATGTCGAAGGGGGTACTTTCAAGATCTTTGACAATTTGACTCCCGATCCGTTGGTGGTAGGAGCGATTCGCACCGACACTTCTTTGCCTGCTGCGTCGGCGGCGCTTCGAGGCCAGCTCCGCGTCATCAAGGGCGCAGCGACGGTAGCCGATCAGGTGTATGCATGCTACAAGTTGGCTGATGACACATATGGCTGGCAGCAAATTGCGGGTCCGGGCACTGATGGGGTATATCACGTCGACGACTTCGGGGCCAAAGGCGACAACGCGACCGATAACACAGCCGCAATCGACGCGTGCATTACTGCTGCCGAGACTGCGGGCGATTTCAATATCGTCCAATTCGGTGTGGGGACGTATAAAACCGCTGGCAATGCGTACACCAATGTGATTCCTCGCGGCTTGGGCAGTTCTATTACTCGTATCAAAGGCACCTCCGGCCATAGCACCCTGGTGGATCTGGCCTTCTCAACGCCTTACGGCAACCAGACTCAAACCGGGCACACCAACGGGTGGACGTTTGCAATGACTGGTGGCGGGTTCATGATCGAGGGCGACGGGACTGCGGGGGCCACCAAGCACGGCATGAAGCTGTCGAACTGTACCAACCTGACGCTGAATGATGTGCAGGTGTTCGCAACCGGTGGCAAATGCTTGTGGCTGGATGGTCCCACCGGCCAATGCCACGCCAACACGTTCAACCATTTCGTCCTCAATCAGCCGGTGAGCGCATCCGCCAATGATGTTCCGTTCGTGCACGTTCAAGGGGTTTGCAACGGCAACACCTTCTCCGATATGGTGCTTCGGACTCCAACGAGCGGTGCGGGATCCGGTGACATAGGAGTATCAGGGGCGTTCTTAATCGAACGCGACAACACGTCGGGAACCGTTAATCCCAATCAAAACACAGTTGAACGGCTCAAGGTGGAAAACTTGAACATCCCGGCGGGAGTGGGGAGTTTTGTGGGGGTTGTGGTAATTGATGGAGGCGGCTCCAATGTGTTGCGAGACATATTTACATGGGATTTAAATAACAGTGGCGGCCGGTCTAACAACTGCATCGTGTTACTCAAGGACTCAAACGCATTGACCTATGACGATGGCAATAGTGTGGTGGGACAACTTCCAAGCTCTACTACCGCCGGGGTGGAGTACGGTATTCAAGTCGAAACGAACGGGAATTACATTTGGGGTCACCCCGGCACAAATGGGCGCACAGTACATATTGCTTCAGGGGCGGTAAAAAATGCTGTCGGCGTATTGGGCCGGGCGGAAACCACTGGTGGCGGTTTTCAAAATCCGGTGGTGGATGACGCTGCTGCCAACACGAATCTGATATTCAACCACCCAAACCAAGAATTTACGTTCGGTGGATTTGCAGACACGCAACTCACACTGATTACTAACTCGCCGGTCACCATTGCCGATCCGACCGGTGGGGCAACGATCGACGCTGAAGCGCGCACAGCAATCAACGCGCTGATTGATGCGCTTGAGGACAGGAACATCCTACGATGAGGCATGGGGCGCTGACGTTCGATGGGACCGCTGGAAACTATGCGAGCTATGCCAATACTGCTCCGGCAGGAGCGGACGTTATTGATCTGCGAGTCTTAGCGTCACTTGATGACTGGACACCTACAAGTGATAACGGAGTTTTAGGTGCAGTACAGAACAGATGTTACCTACGTATCAATGCGACAACTGGTATCCCTCAGATGGGGGTACAGCGCACCACGCTGATTACCGCCGCAGCGACCGTAGCTCCAACCGTCACTAACGGCAGTCGAATTTGGTTACGGTCACACCTAGTCATATCCACCGGCCTGTGTACGTTCTACACGTCAGACGAAATCGACCTGACCGGCCACCAAGCCGTGACGTGGAGCCAGCTTGGGGACGTGGTGGATACCGGTAGCACCGTCGCGCATCATGCCACCATCACTCCCATCGGGGTGGGACAACAGAACACAGCCACCAACCGTCCTATGACGGGGAAGGTGTATGCGGGAGCCTTCATCTTTGATGCTGCGGTCCATGAGTTCGACTTCACAACGTTGGATGGTTTGGTGTCTGCGCCCACTGATTATTCAGATTGGGGCAACTGGACTCTGACTGGTGCAGCGTGGGCGTACTCGTTGCCGCAACTGTATCCCCAAATGGGGTCGCGACGGTACCGGCTAGAACAGGCACATAAGGCTGAGGGCAACTGGTATCCGAACATTGGTTCCAAGGCTTGGAGTCTATGAATGGCAATCTCTCGCTTCGATGGGTTTTACCCGGTAGCCACACCTGACCCATACGGATATCCACTGGTGCCGGTGCCGGGTGGGGCGGTGACGATCAATCCTGGCGACAACGTGGCCACCGTCATGGCAGCCAACCCTCCTGGTACCGATTACTTTTTCGCTGACGGCACCTTCTCCACCGGTCTGTCGGGAATTGTGATCCAGGACGGGGACCGCTGGTTCGCCAATCCGCAGGCAGTCACCTTGGACGGCACTGCCTATTCGGGAGTCAAGGTGATAGACCTGCCTGCCAGTGTCAATCTGGAGGTGTACTACCTGCGGTTCGCCAACTGGACAGTGACCTCGGACCATTCGTCCAACATTGATGCGCGCGACGATGGGTGGGACGACGACCCGGAGGTGGGTGGCAATCATCCACGGTGGAACACCACTCCAGGCAGTCTGCTGTTGTACGGATGCGAAGCATCCAATCACACCGACTCGTCGCCTGGTGGGCTGGGTCATCTGATTCAACTGGGACAAAATGGGACGATGGTAGGAGGGAGTTACACCGGTGGTGCTAGTAGCGGCCTGTGTCTGAATGGCCATGGACCCGGGATTGTGCTCGATGGTGTTGTGTTCACCGATTGGCGGGGCAATGCCAGTGGCCACCATGGCATTTGCAAACTCGTGAAAGTCCACGGTACAACGATACGCCGCTGCAAGTTCGACAACAGTGCCAATACCGTGGGCAACACCTTGCTGTGGCTCGATGTGGACGCCTATGACATCCTGATTGAATACAACGAGTTCGTCAACCAGCGTGGTTATGCGATTCACATGGAGTTGGGCAGCGTGGCCAAGATTCGATGCAACCAGTTCACCGATACCGGCAACACGACCAACTCGTACTGGGGGTGGAACGGCTCGATTCTGGTGGCGTGCTATGAGGATCTGGTGATCGAGTCGAACGTGTACGACAACTGCTATGGCGCAGTGTTGCTCATCGACCAGTCGGCGGAGCGCAACTGGGGCGACGAGTATTGCAACGGGACCAAGAACTGGACATGGGACACTCGGGAGAACGGGCTGAGTCCGGCTCCGCTGAACGTGGTAGGAGGCGATGGCAAGTGGGGGCCGAGCACCGGCACCGGGCCGGGTCCGGGTGGCACCAACTACCGAACGGCCGACTGGGTGCCGATTTGGGGTCGGCGTCCCACCTCGGCTGATGGATCTCCGACCGCCGACTTCATCGACGAATATGCCACCGGAGGAGCGACGATTCGCAACAACACCATGAATAACTGTGCGCGCACCTCTGCCGGTAACCATGCGGTGCCGACCATTGGGGCACGCGCCGACAACATCGGCTTTCATGGGTCAACTGACAGCCGGGCCTACAAACTGGGGGCGGGCCAGAACAATGTGTACGGCAATGCATATACGGGCACCAACAATGTGCGCTGGTACACCGGCTGGGCATCGAATCCGAACTATGACAATGTGGGGGATGCGTCCATGACATTGGCAACCGCCCAGTCGTCGTTGGGCTTTGACCCGGTGGGGTCCCGGACCGTGCAAACGGCGGTGGCGATCTGATGGCCATCGCCAAGCTGATTGCGACCCCGTGGGAGATCCCTCATCTGATGAGTATCTCTGAGTTCAACACGTTCGCCGCCAAGCTGGGTGAGTGGGGGTTCTCGGGAGTGGTGTTGAACTACCTGCCACATGTGGTGAGCTTTGGCACTCCCAACCGGCAGGGCAACGTGGCAGCTACCGGTGGGTACGCGAGCAACTTCGTGATGGGCACCGGGTTTGCCAATGACATGGAGGCCATGCTGACCATCTGTCAACAGAACAACTTGGAAGGGATCATCACTCCGGCATGGGAGCAGGGGTATATGGGCACCGGCACCGGCCAGCTTCGTGCCTCCAATGCGTATCAGTGGGGGTTTGATCTCGATCAACGATTTGGTGATCATCCGGCCATGCGCGGCTGGAACTACGGCGGTGACAACTTTGGCGGCAACTTCGATGAGAACGTGTGGATCCAAATGCGTGCTGGAATGGATCAGTCGGCTGCCAACCGGGGCGGCACGGTCGCCACCGTGTACTACCACTACCTGACCACTTCTGCCAATGCGGCCTATGCGGGTACCAACCCAGGGTGGATGGATGTGGCGGCTCCTGAGACCGGGCATTGTGACACGTCCAGCCAAGCTCAGGCCAAACTGGCAACGGTGGTGGGGGCTACCGCCAAGCCGGTTCATGCCGGGGAGATGCGCTATGAACAGATCGCCCCATCATGGTGCGGTGACACCTCTCCACGGACCCCGCAGAACATGCGGGACGATGCCAATGCGGCGGCGGCGGCCGGGTGTGTCGGATACTGGTATGCCCACAACGAATGGTGGCAGGTCGGCGGCGGCAGCAACGGTGGGTCTGGCCAAGGATGGACGGGGGTACTGGCTACCCTCAACGAGAACGGGGGCGCGGGCCCGCAGGGCTTGCAGTGGGTGATCGCTGACCATGGGCCCTTTACCATTCCTGACTATTCCGGTGGTGGTGGTCCCGGGCCTGGGACGCTCACCGAGGTACGGGTCAACCTGGGAGCGTTGGCGACCGGGCTGTGGGCGGCCGGTTCGGGGTTCGTGACCGGTGGCGTAGCCGCCGACCGGCCTACCCACACCATTGATTTGTCCCATGCCGGGCTGGCAACCATGCCCGCCGAGCTGTCTGCCGAGCCTCTGCCGCCAGCGGCCATCGGTCAGTCCGAGATGTGGGACGGGACCAGCCCGTCAGATATGGTGGTACGGGTCCAGGTGCTACCCACCGACACCTACAACGTCGAGCTGTTCTTTTGTGAAACATGGTTTGGTCCTACCGGCCAATCAGCCGCAGGGGGCGCGGGCAGCCGGATGTTCAACTGGCAACTATGGGGATCGCAATTGTGGGCATCGCGGGCCAACTGGGATACGTTTGTCGAAGCCAATGGTGAGAACCGGCTGGTGAAGTTCGCCATTGCCAATGTCACTCCCGACGTGGATGGCTGGTTCGAGGTGCGGTTCACCCGCAACCTGGACAATCCTCACATTTCGGGGATGCGGGTGCTGTCGATGACCCCTGTTGTCTCGGGAGAGAACACAGTGACGTGGTTTTCGGCCGACCCGTCGCATGACCGGTGGGAGGTGTATCACCGGGCCGGAGACTTCGGACCCTTCACCTTGATGGCCACACTGGTGAATCGGACCTACACGTTTTCGGGACTCGATCCGAACGTCAACAACTACTGGAAGGTTCGCGGTGGTGACAGCAACGGGTGGGCACTGTTCAGTAATGAGAAGTTGATCACGCCGGAAGTGGATGTGACCATTGCGTCGGAGACCATCACACCACTGACGGTGATCGAGGACTCGTTGTGGGAGATCTTTGAGGCTCCTGACGTGACGGTATCGCCTGAGTCGATTCGCCCACTGACAGTGCTGGCTACGTCGTCTCCTACCTGGGCTTCGGCTCCGGCTCCTGTAGGATTTCCCCGAGGAGCAACCATCATGGCCCAGATAACTCCACTGATAGACGCTGTTCCGCAGATCGGCATCCAACAAGTGGCACACGCACGTTTCACAAAGATAGGTCACTCACAAGCGAGGTTCCAATGAGCAGTGGTGGACATTACCGGTCGATCCGGCAACATGATCTTGAGCCGCCTGTTATCGCAGTGCTGAGCGAGACGCTGGTCGATGGAAGTGAGCAGATTATTGATTTGACCGGTGCCATTTCAGTCAAGTTTCAAATGCGCAAGCCGAATGAATTGCCCAAGGTTGATCGAACGGCGTCGGTGACCAATCCCAGCGGGGGGACTGTCCAATACAACTGGTCGCCCGGGGACACCGACACTCTGGGCAAATATGAGCAGGTGTGGAAGATCGAGGTGACGGCTGGGCGCTGGCGCTCAGTACCGCAGCCCCATTTCAACACCATCGAGGTTCTCGACGACGTGGAAGATGTGTCATGAGCACAGTAGGTGACGTTATCAATCGTGTGTTCCGGGACTCTCTCACGTCACCAGATCGAGCCCCGGCAGTCAGCGTATTGGAGTCGCAGTTTCCAACCACTACTCATATCACCGTCAAGATTGCCCCGCTGCCCCCAGGCGAACAGGGGTTGCTTACATCCGGCATCATCATTGAAGTGGGGCGGGAGTTGATGAGGATAACGTCAGTCACCTATCAGCCCCCCGATGATTGGTTTGTGCAGGTAGAGCGTGGCTATGGAGGTACTACCGCAACGACCCATGTGGTTGGTGCGCGAGTCCTCTTCAGCCCCATCGTGGCCCGCCAAAAGCTGTTCGAGGCGGTGGCGGATGCGGTGGTGCGGTTGTATCCGTACCTGTACTCGGTAGGAGATGTGTCGGTGGGCTCAGCCGGGTTCGCAGTGCTGCCTCCAGATGCAGTGGGGATCCTGAATGCCTACACGGCCGATGGCAAACGAGCCCCGGCGCGGTTCGTGCCTGCACGCCAAGGCCGCAACCCCGAGGTGTATTCAACCGGCGAAGTGGTCATTTACCAGGCGCGGTTCCCGCGCCCGACCGATGAAACTGATGACCTGTCAGCGCCTCCGTTTGGTATTGAGCCACAATGGGAAGAGATCATTGACGTGACAGCCACCTCCACCATGCTGGCAGTGATGGATTGGCAGAAGCTGCGGGCGAACACTTACGTTGCTCGGGCAGAGGCCGAGGTCGGTCCGTTGACCGGCGCATCTCAGATCCAGCGCAGCCTGGATGCCCGCCGACAGGCTCTGTTGACTGAAGCCCGACAAGCACTCAATGAAAGGTACGGGATTCCAGTGCTCCAAGCAGGCGTGACCTACGGTCAATAATGGTACTGACACACCGTCTTGATTTAGACGCCTCTGACCCGGTAGCTCTCGGGTTCGGGTTGGAGCTGGCCACTTCCCTTGAGGGAGGCGAGTTGTTTCGCCTGGGTCCTCGATCTGGCGAGGAGTATGTGTATGGGCTGCGGGGCTTTGCCGACTCTCAACTGCAGGTGGTGGAGTCCGCCAATGATGTGTCAGCCTCTGATGGCCTGAGTTTCACTCGTCGGGATTTTCGGGGCGGCGCAGGGTTGTCACGTTCGGGCGAGGACAAGGAGGAGCGTGCCACCCGGTACCTGGGTGGGACCAATCTGTATGTGGACTTCGATACGGGTCGGGTGCGACCCATCGCTCGACCATATACGCTGACCACCGGACCGAGCACCTACTACCTGCCGGGAGCCCTTGTAGGGTTCGGTGGGTTTCCTCGATTTGCTCATGGTGGCGTGTGTGGCGGCACCGGCATGATGTCACTCTATGCCAGTGGTGCGCAGGTGTGGTTCCGTAACTTCCGACTGGATACCAACACTCAGGTGGGGGGCGCAATCGTACAAGCCTATGACGTGGCCTATGACTCTGATGTGTTCGGCACCGGCGCATCGGGTCCGAGTGCGTGGGCGGGGGGGATCAACGGCATGTATGTGTATGACGATTCCACTGCTGCCTGGACCCAACGACTCCCTACCACCGACTTCTATCGGGTGTGGTTCATCCGGGGCCGGTTGTGGACGATCCAGCCGAATGTGGGTGCCACCAACTGGGAGCTGTGTGTCTACAACGACCTGACCACTCTGGCGGATGCGACACCGATCGTGACCGAGGTGGGGCGCATGGCCAACTACCAGGGGCCGATTGATTTGGTGGACGTGGGCTCGGGGTTGATTCTGACCATGGCCAAGGAGGCGTTCTATGTTACTCAGCAGCCGGATCTCACCTTCGAGCTGACCAGCACCATATCGTTTCCTCATGGTCAGCTCACCTATGTGTTGCCGTGGGGAGACAAATTGTTCATGCAAGTATTCACCGATGACGGCCGGGTGCAGACGTGGGAAGGGGTGCTGTCTGAAGGGGGCGACTTGTCGAACCTGAAGCTGTTGCACACCACACCACCGGCAGCGCTGGGGGATACGGCGGCTCAGCCAATGGGAGCGGTGTCGCTGTCAGACGGCTTGTACTTCGGGTATTACAACGGCTCTCATTCCCCCGGGTTCTTTCACATGGAGATCATCCGCATCGACCCGTCCAATGGGGCGTGGCATCCGTATCTGAACACTCAGGAATCGACGGCGTCGAGTGCGCGCATGGTGCCGGTGGAAGTACTGTCGGAGTACGGGACCGAAACCCGACCGTTGATATTCGTACGTCGCATGACGGTCAGCAATGTGGATGTCACCATACCCGACATCGGCCCTGACACCGAAGAGGCGACTCTGTTGCTCCCATTGGTGGACATGAATACGTTCAGCCCCAAGGTGTTTGGTGATGTAGAGATAGAGATCGGTAATTTCGTGACTGGTGGCACAGTGGCAAATACGACGGTGCGCGTGGAGTGGCGCACAGCGGACTACCAACCCAGCAAATCCGCCCCGCCATGGGATGTGCTGATCAATTTGGCTGGCTCAACCCCTGAGCGAGTAGTGGTACCGGCGTCAGCCATTGGGGCGCGGGCAGTCGAGGCGCGAGATTTGGAACTACGTGTGGCCTTTGGTTTTGGCATGGTCGGTGAGTTGTGGGTGGATCGCATACGAGTGGGGGCTGATGTGGTCATGGAGGAGCGTGTATGGGATGTGCCGGTGCTGATCTCAGATCGAGTGGAGCGGCTGGGCCGTGCCCCGGTAGACATTCCCGGATTGGGCAAGGCCACTCGCAACCGGCTGCGCGAGCTGGAAGGCCAGCGGCTGCTGGTGACGTTGCTGGGTCTGGACGAGCCCACCTTCGTGGGCATAATCGAGCTGGCGGCATCTGCCACCGATGAATGGTTCTTTCGTGACGGGACTCCGTTCCAGGTACAGATGATTCGCATCACTGGCGGCAAGGCGGGCTCCACCCCGGCGTCGCTGGCCCAGGCATTGAGGGCATGATGATGGTGGCACAGGCCGGAGCGGTGATCGACTCGAACTCGGTGACGATTGTGCTGGCGGCCGTGACGTATCTGGCGGTGGCGCTGTCCGCAACTTGGGTGCTGGTACAGGGCACCAGTCATGTGGGGCGGCGCAACGTGGTCATCATGTTGATGATCATTGGGTACATGTGGTCGTTGGGGTTCTACTTTCCCCAACTGTGGGTGGACGCAAGTGCCGATCTACGGTTCTTGAGCCGCGCTTTCCATGGTATTCAGGTGGTGGCACTGGCAGTAGTAGTA
>Ga0224497_10000191_pt1 | contig 46847 bp, 46 predicted proteins | sample SF_Jul11_sed_USG_4_FD_167970 | JGI IMG/M metagenome (GOLD analysis project Ga0224497, IMG submission 167970) | Sediment microbial communities from San Francisco Bay, California, United States - SF_Jul11_sed_USGS_13 | ecosystem: Environmental > Aquatic > Marine > Sediment | place: USA...
CAGGTGCGAGTCAGGGTGCGCGTCGCGGAAGGCCAGGAGCAGAGGCCCTAAAAAAAAAGGAACCCGCGCAAGACAGGAGTCGTGTGCCCACTTGACAAAGCCTGCTAATGGGTGACCTGTATTCGTATTTGGCAAGCGTATTTTCGTTTGGCAAGCGTATTTTCGAAAGCATCAACCACCCACCTTGATTGTGTGGGGCAAGAATGATCAGATTTTTCCGGCTGAAGGTGCCCATCCCTATAAACGAGATCTGAAAAATCTGGAATTTCATTTACTCGACACGGGGCACTTTGCCTTGGAAGAAGACGGCGAAGTGATTGCCAGCCATATACGCCGTTTTTTGAGTTCCAAAGTTGCCTTAGGGCAGCCTACAGCATCAGAGGAGAATCCATCATGACACAGCCAACGAGTGATATTGCCTTTACCCCATCCGTCAAAGCCATTCAGGAGCGAATGGGATCACGCACACAATATGCCCGAATGGAAAAAGGAGCCGGATAGCCCAACACGGTCACGCCAGAACTTTCTGACTTTTTGAAAGAAGTGGACTCCATCTATTTGGCCACGGCCAATGCAGATGGGAAACCGTATATCCAACATCGGGGAGGCCCTAAAGGTTTCCTCAAAGTATTGAATGACCACACGCTGGCTTTTGTTGATTTTGCCGGCAACCGGCAGTACATCTCCGTCGGAAACTTGGCTGAAAACAACCAGTCCTTTTTATTCCTCATGGATTATACGACTCAAACACGTATCAAAATTTGGGGAAGGGCAGAAGTAATTGAAGATGATCCCGAATTGCTTTCACAGCTCACAGATACGCAGTACAAGGGAAGGTCTGAGCGAGTGATTCGGTTTCATATGGAGGCGTGGGACGCCAACTGCCGGCAACATATTCCGGTAAAATACTCTCAAAAAGAGGTAGACGCCATCGTCCGACCACTCATTGAGCGCCTTGAGCAACTTGAGGCCGAAAATGCACAACTTAAAAATCCATTGTCCATGACCGTGTAAACAATCATCTGGACAAAAGTCCAAAAATTCAACTCGAAAAAGGAGACAAGGTAATGACAACCACCGTACAATTGAAGGATCCAACTGAATCTTTTATGGAAAACCAAATCGTGAATAATGAATCAGAAGGGTGGGTCGAGAGTTTCAGGACTCTCTTTGACAATAAGGCCGCGATGTACAAAAACGGCATTCAGAATCCGACAGCCATGTTTTCAAATGAGGAAAAAGACTTTCTCCGTTCTATTGGAGCCACGACCCAGGAAATTTTCGACTTTGTGGAAGATTGGTGCGATGACGGGGAACCGAACCCTGCAATGATTGTTGCGATCACCCAGATTCGGAGAGACTATTTTTTAAACCAACAACAGGGGCAATTTTCAAAATTTGTGAGAAACACCGATTTGTTCCCTCCCCGGGACGCCTCTTTGGCCGGCTTAGAATGGTTTCCCCGAATTATTGAAAAGGCCAAAGCCAAACTCCAGGGTGAATTGCCGTCTGATTTGATGTATAGCTGTGGAGGGGATCGACGATTTCTGAAAAAAGTCAGGGTGAATCCGGATGAATTTCTCCAAGTGGTGCGAGATGCCGGAGATGATGTTGATCACATCATTCAATTCGTGACAGATCGTTCCAAAACCTAAAATGCCATAATTTTTCTGGGAGTTCTTTATGCCAAAAATTGTACGTTTTCATGAAACTGGCGGTCCGGAGGTCTTACAACTTGAAGAACTCCCTCCATCTGAACCAGGACAGGGCGAAGTACGACTCAAGGTCGAAGCTATCGGACTCAATCGGGCTGAGATCATGTTTCGAAAAGGGCAATATTTGGAGACCCCTCAACTCCCCTCACGAATCGGGTATGAAGCAGCAGGCCTTATTGACGCTGTGGGACCAGACATCACCGAATTTAGGATTGGCGACCGCGTGAGTACGATTCCATCTTTTCCCATGGGTCAATACGGCGTCTATGGTGAGAGCGCCATCGTCCCAGCCTATGCAGCTGCGAAATATCCAGATACGTTATCTGCCGCTGAAGGTGCTGCTATTTGGATGCAGTACATGACGGCCTTTGGGGCGCTCATCGAATATGGCAAACTCCAAAAGAGTGATGCCGTTTTGATTACCGCAGCAAGCAGTAGCGTGGGGTTGGCAGCCATTCAGATTGTCAAAGCAGCCGGAGGCATGGCCATCGCCACCACTCGTGGTAGGGATAAACAAGCCTTTCTCCTTGAAGCCGGTGCCAACCATGTGATTGTCACCAACGAAGAAGATCTCGTTGAACGGGGAATGACACTCACCTCCAACCACGGCGTGCGAATGGTCTTTGATCCCGTCGCAGGCCCCCTCTTGGAACAACTCGCCGCGGTCACTGCACAAGGCGGGATCATCTTTGAATATGGCGCCTTAGCTCCACACCCTACTCCCTACCCTTTATTCCCTGCATTAGCGAAGGGGTTAACCATTCGAGGCTATACGCTCTTTGAAATTGTCCAAAACCCAGAAATGTTGAAACGAGGAAAAGAATATATTTATTCAGGACTGGAATCCGGAGCGCTCAAACCAATCATCGATAGAACTTTCCCGCTATCAGACATTGTCGAAGCCCACCGCTACATGGCCTCCAATCAACAAAAAGGCAAAATCGTCGTCACCGTGTAGTATCATCGCACTTGCCTCATGATCCCTTCCTTTAAATTGAGGGGTCAGACTCGACTTAAATAAGTCGGGTCTGACCCCTTTTACAATTCAATCTTTTGTGCGGTTTTGCCGATATGTTAATTGCGATTGATGGCTAGCATACATGACCCTAACTCAACAATGATTCAATCAACTCCACTCAGATTTTTTGTAATGACATCGGGCTGGAGTAGCCTGATTCTGGGAATAATTGGCATTTTTCTTCCATTGTTGCCCACCACCCCCTTTGTGCTCCTCTCGGCGTATTGTTTTTCTAAGAGTTCGGAGCGACTCCATTGCTGGTTGATCAGTCAACCACGACTGGGGCCCATGATTCAGAACTGGGAGCAGCATGGTAGCATCAGTCAGAGCGCCAAGGGCACCGCCACGGTCCTCATGATTGGCCTCTTTTCTTTGTCCCTCTTGTTTCTCGACCTTTCAATCCTCCTAAAGAGTGCCCTGATCTGCACCGGAGCCGGTGTACTCGCATTTATCTGGAGTCGGCCCGTCCCACTACGCCATCTTGATGAGTTGGGTAATGGCCCCACTGACGCCCGCGAAAATTTGGTGCGGCTGAGCTGATCCAAACATATAAGCCGGCGTAGTGATAATTTTGTTGCTCGGATCGACGACAAATTTTTCAACCGCACAATTCTGATGTTTGGCTCCGGTTTTTTCTATTTCTGCCGCCGTTCCCGCATCATCACCAATCGTCACATTGACCCCCTTCTCTCCAAAAGCTAGGGCCATAATGGCCGGAGCAATACAAATCGCCGCAATTGGTTTCCGACTCTCATGGAATTCTTTCAGGATCCTGACCACCTGTGGGTCAATTTCGCCCCCACTCCCTTTTTCTCCAAAGTTACACAAATGAAGGGCCGCACCAAATCCTCCGGGAAAGGCGAGTGCATCAAAATCCTGAGTCTTCAAATCTTCTAATGGTTGAATATTGCCTCTCGCTATACGAGCGGCTTCCTGCAACGCATTGCGCTGTTGGCCTGTTGGCTTTTGTGTCAGATGGTTGGTCTCCGCCACATCTTTATTCGGCGCAAAGACCTTATATTGAGCGCCATTTTGGCCAATGGCAATGAGAGTGCTAATGGCTTCGGTTATTTCGGCTCCATCTAAAAAACCGCAGCCGGAAAGAATAACGGCAACTTTTTTCATGGCGACCTCCTGGGAATGAGGATGAAAAGATAAGGAAGTGAATTCATATTCAGGCTATCCCAAACGACATGTCTATCTGATACGCTAGTATGGCCCACTGAGGTTGGTCAACTTACAGTTTTTATTGGACGAGCAGATGCCCTCCAATCATAAAATTCCATTCACCGAGGTGCAAGATGAATCAAGGCAAATTTGAATTTCGTGGAACAGGATTAAGTTGCCTGTGGTTGTTTGTCTGGACATGGGTCCTCACCTTCATCACCTTCGGCTTGTTTTTTCCGTGGGCCTATTCGGCACAACAACGATGGATTTCGGAGCATACCTTTATTGACCACCGCCAACTGGCGTTTCATGGAACGGGATTTGGGTTCTTTGGGAACTGGCTCCTCATCATGGTCCTGACCATCATCACGCTCGGCCTGTATATGCCCTGGGGCTTTTGCCGCCTCAAACGCTGGCAAACCAATAATTTGTCATTTGCTAATCTCGTAGACCGCCTTTAGCCAAACCACTGAATCTCCAATGAATATATTGATGGTCGCAGTAGGAAGTTATGGAGATGTCCTGCCATTGGTTGGTCTCGGATCCAACCTTCAGGCTCGCGGTCATGCCGTCACGTTTTTCACAAACAGTCATTTCGCCCATTTGATTCAACAAGCCGGATTGCATTTTGTCTCCATGGGTCCGGCTGAAGAATACGATGCTGTTGCCAACCATCCAGATTTATGGCATCCGCATAAGGGTTGGCGCATCATTATGAAACGAATGATGTCGGGAACCTATCTGGAGGAGGCCTACCAACTTCTCTGCTCCCACCTCGTACCAGGAAAAACCATACTGGTCAGCTCCACTCTTGCCTTCGTTGCCCGCCTAGTGCAGGAAACGCATCAGGTTCCTAACGTGACCGTCCATTTTTCTCCAGGCGTCTTTCACTCGGCTCATCAGGCTCCGCACATGCCTGGCCTTCCACTTCCTGGTTGGTTGCCTGTACGATTTAAGCAAGGAGTGTGGTACGTGATCGATCACCTGCTTATCGATCCTATCCTGAAACCGAAGCTCAATCGTTTTCGTCGAGAGCTGGGACTTCCTCCCGTTTCACGCATATTTCATCATTGGTTACATTCTCCTGACCTCGTGCTTGGGCTGTTTCCTGATTGGTTTGCCACGCCTCAACCCGACTGGCCTCCCTCAACCATCTTGACGGGATTTCCTTTATATGACGACGTTGGCGATTCGGCCTTGCCTATCCCTCTTCAAACTTTTTTAGAGGCTCACCCACAACCGTTGGTATTTACTCCGGGATCAGCCAATAAACATGGAACATCTTTTTTTTCCGAAGCGGCGAAGACCTGCCAAGCCATGAATCGACCGGGGATTTTCCTGACACGGTACCCTGAACAATTACCACAGCCTCTTCCACCCCACCTCAGCCACGTTTCCTATGCTCCACTGAGCCAACTGCTGCCACATTGCGCCGCTCTCATACATCACGGAGGCATTGGGACCTGCTCGCAGGCACTACGAGCCGGTATTCCCCAACTCATTCAACCCTATGCCTTTGATCAATTTGATAACGGAGTCCGTATCGAACAATTAGGCGTGGGACGCTCCATTTCCAAACAATCGTTTCGTTCGCCAACCCTCGAACGGTGCCTACAAGATCTCCTCACATCCCCAGAAATCGCCTCTGCATGCCAACACATTCAATTTTTTTTTAAAGAAAAAGATTCCCTTAGAGAAAGTTGCAATCTGATTGAACGCATGATGTCCTAAGGTTTTATTAGCGCCCCGAATACAACAGCAGCCACTAATTCATCGCTGCCTGTCAACTCTTTTTCTTGCATTTCTCAAGAAATATCTCAGAGGGTTGATGACCTTTAGGAACGCTTGGTACAGTGCCTTCCCTATGTCGACACCACCACCCGTTCAATTTCAAAAGAAAAACCCGAAGGCCGTGATCTCCACACCCTTGGGAGACATTGAACTCCGTTTTTTTACAGACGATGCCCCGCGCCACGTCGAAAATTTTCTGAATCTTGTGAGGCTGAAATTCTTCGATGGCACTTCGTTTCATCGGGTGATCCCCGGATTTTTAATCCAAGGCGGAGATCCACAAAGTAAAAATCCCGACCGCAGCTTACATGGCACCGGAGGGCCAGGATTCAGTTTGCCGCCGGAAACCAGCGATCGTCCCCATCGCCGAGGCTCCGTCTCCATGGCCAAAGTGCCTCGATCCGAAGATTCCACCCGAGACATCACTGATAGCGGCTCACAGTTTTTTATTTGCGTAGAAGACCAGGGCAGTTTGGACCGTACCTATTCCGTGTTTGGAAAAGTCGTGAAAGGAATGGATGTGGTGGATCAGATCGTCGCAGGTCCCCGCGATGACCGAGATAACCCCTTAAATCCCGTGAGAATGACGATAAGAGCTGAGGAATAGCTTCAGGTGAAAAGGGAAACGGGTGAAGGGCAAAGTAGAGAGAAAAGACTGGGTGTATTGAAAAACAGGAACGCTTCTTTTTCTCCTATCGGTCATTCCCGACATTTTTTATCGGGAATCCATCCTGATGTTTTTAAAGATGGATACCCGCCTTCGCGGGTATGACGAAGGAAAGGATGTTCAAAAAGTCTATCCAGCGAGGCCGCAGAAAGCGAAGAGGCGAAACGTACTGAGGTACGTTGTGTCTCTAAGTGAAGCGAGAACAAAATCCTTATTAGACAAAAGCAATACTCGCATACGTCACGGTCGAATTAAACTGATCCGTAATTCCCCGATCATAACGCAGCACCTGTCCTTTAAGCGGCTCACTATCGCGTTGCAGCAGTTTCATCAATGTGAAAATAACGGAAAATCCTAAAATGCGGCGCTGATTGCCTTCTTTCAGAATAAATTCCGCAAAACCTTCCGGATCAGCCTCTTCTACTTTCTTCAACATTTCCAAATCAATCTGCATACATCGATGAAAGGAAAAATCAGTGGGGGGCTTTTGATCGCCGTACCGAATGCCGATATGCGCGAGATCGGCGCTGCCAATGACACACACCTGTTGACCACTCGCTTGAATGGCGCGTTTGGTAATCGTTAAAAATTGATCAATTCGATGAAAGAGCTGTTGATACTCTCCACCCGTCAGGGTGTCAGGGGGAAAATCGACCAGAATGGGGACGATGGAAATCGCCCGTCCTTCACCCACCGCATGTTGCAAAAACGGCAATTGTAATTCCAAGCTATGCTCACGAAGATGGGAAATATCTTCAGCAAAAAACGTCTCACCCGATTCCTTACGGATCGCGTCGATAATCACTCGATTGACCGACACGGTCCCAAACGGCGTTTCAAAATCTTTGTCGGTAATAGCAATCCCACCTTCGAGTCCAGCATGGCAGGTCCCGATCAATACGAACACATCCGGAACCTGGCCTTCCTGTAATTCCTGATACCCCCAGGCGTAAATGGGCCCGGCATCCTTGATGTCAAAATTAGGAGCGACGAGACCTTTAATTAACTGACCGGCACATTCGGCCTTGCCCTTTTCCGGTCCCTCTTTGGAAGCATAAAACCCGTTAATTTGTTCACGCAATTTCACAGGATCGGCTTCATATTGCTTGCCAGCAAAGGCCATCGGTCTCACCTCAAGCTTGCGATACGCTTCAAAAGCTTGCTTCTGGACTTGCTTCAGCCGGTCACCTTCCAAGAACAGCTTTTCATCCAAATCAGCCACCAATTTGGTGAGTTGATCCGGCATCATAAATTCGCCATATTTCTTTAAATACTCCCCGCCAAGCTGTTCGAGAGAATGCTCGCCGTCAAAAAACTGAAACAGCCAGAAATAATTAAGCGGCAACACCAACTTTTCCGCTGACAACCCGGTGGGGTCCCACAACACAATGTATTGCTCCTCACCCTGCTTCAAGGGTGAATATTGCAAATTCCGAAGAAGCGGGTAATTTTTCGAATCTTTTTCCACGGTCTCAGTACTCATTGGGATCCTAACGTCATTTGAAAATGAATAAAATCATACTCTTAAAAAACTCATTATACGGGTGCCTTAAGCGGGCCCGCAACCAACATTGGCAAGGGGTTTGGAAGGAACCCGTGAGAGATAAAAACTAAGGAGTTCAAAGAGATTTTGAGATGGGGGGCACTCCAAGAGCGAAGGGGAAAGTAACAGAAAGATAATTGGCTATTTCCGAGGATTTTTTGAAATGGGAAATCAGGCCTTTGGCCCTGCCAGCCGTTTGGCCAGGCGTTGGGCGACTCGCTTCATGGCGGTGGAACGATCACCGGGGTCAAGGAGTACATTCAGCACATGAACCTGTTTGGGATCGCTAACAGCGGCATTCAGAGCCTGAACTAAATCCCTAAACGTTCCCACCCGGTGCCCGACGCCTCCTCCCAATAAGTCACAGACTTTTTCATACTGCCATTCGTAGATATCATTGAAGGGTCCCTCGAGAATTTCCCGTTCTGTCGAATAGCCACGATTATTCAGCACTACGACGATGGGGGCCTGCCCATAGCGAATGCACGTAGACAATTCAGTGCCGGTCATTTGGAATGCGCCGTCACCCACTAACACGATCGGCCTGAGTCCAGGATCGGCAAACCCCGCACCAAGAGCAGCCGGCACACTAAATCCCATGGAGGTGTAATAGGCCGGAGACAGGAACTCCGCACTTTTTCGTACACGCAGATCGGCAGCGGCAAACAAGGACTCCCCGACATCAGCGATCACGACAGTCTTATCACTGAGTAGACCATCCAGGTATCCGAACACATTATGAAGGGTCACCGCTGCTTCCGGTCCAGGTGGATCAAACCGAATGCTGTCGCGAGGGGGAAGCGCCCGCGAGGGAAATGACGGCAAGGGCGACGCCACCAAGGCCCGAACAAAATCTTCAAAGCGGACGCCTTCATAGGTATGATGCTTAATGGCAATGGAGTCCGCTGTCGCATGAACCGTGCGGCCAGCGGCTAGGAGCGTGGCATGCGCTGTGGCGTCGTCAACATCCGTGAGCAAGGTCCCTAAGGTCAGCAGGCAATCGGCGTTCTCTACGAACTCCAGAATTTCTTCCCTCCCTACCAACCCGCCATACACACCAATGTACAGAGGATGATCTTCGCGAATGACCGATTTCCCCAACAAGGTCGTCGCGATGGGCACATTCATATGCTCGACCAGTTCGGTCAATTCATCCTGAAGACCGAAACGGTGAATTTCGGCCCCAGACAGGATAACCGGACGCTCGGAACCTGACAGAAGGCCGCGAACTTCTGCTACAGCTTCCTTGAGAGCCGCTGGATCACTTGGACAGGAAGTTGCTTTCGGGGGTTCCGTTGAGGCCACGTGCACAGGAGTCAGCACAAGATCTCGAGGAATTTCTAAATAGATCGGCCGCTTGAATTGCATCAACGCCTTCAATGCCCGGTCAATTTCCCGTTCAGCGGTATGCGGATCATCCAAAATGACAGAGGCGACGGTAATCTTTTCAAAGACATCACGTTGGGTCGAGAAATCGCGGACCATGTGATGAAGAAAGGGATTATTCACCCGCTCGGACAAACCAGGTGAACCGGAGATCAACACCACCGGCGACCGCTCGGCATAGGCACAAGCCATGGCATTGACCATATTCAGACCGCCCACGCAATAGGTGACACATGCGCCGCCAATCCCATGAATGCGGGCGTAGGAATCCGCAGCAAAACCCGCGCAATCTTCTCGAGTCGTTCCGATGTGCTGGATGGGAGATTCTTCGATGAGCTTATAGAGCGTCAATACATAATCACCGGGGATACCAAAAACATGACCCAGACCCAGTTTGTATAACCGATCTAGCAGCAGAGTGCCAATGGTGTAGGATCCACTCATATGTGTCTGACCTCATTTCAATTATATCGGATTATGTCTCCCGAAAAAGAGGAGATGGACATTGCCGAAATTTGAGTCTGGCAGAACGAGTTGAAACATTGCCCTTTTCATTGAAGGACCGGGGACTAATTATAAAGGTCACGTATGATTAGAGCTGCAAAGGACATGGCAATTCAGTGGGTTAAAGTGACCGATCCAGAGCCGGTTTAAGTATACAAATGACACCAGACTTGGTGGCTTCGGTCGGATGGGCCTATCGTAATCAGGGGGGGATCGTTCGTTTTACAGATATCCATGGCTTCTGGACAACGGGGATGGAACCGGCATCCGCTAGGCGGGTTTAGGGGTGATGGCACATCTCCAGACAAAATGATGCGTTCAGATTGAGCGGCCGGATCCGGTACGGGATTGGCTGACAACAAGGCCTGAGTATAGGGATGTTTGGGAATCGCAAAAAGGTCTTCTGCTAGTGCCACTTCCGCCAGTTTTCCCAAATACATGACGGCGATGCGATCGGCCAAATATTGCACCACATTCAGATCATGCGTAATAAAGAGATACGAGAGATGAAATTCTTGTTGAAGATCCCGAAGTAAATTTAAGATTTGTGCTTGAATGGAGACATCCAACGCGGAGACCGCTTCGTCACATACAATAAATTTTGGATTGAGTGCTAGCGCACGAGCGATGCCAACCCGTTGGCGTTGGCCACCGGAAAACTCATGAGGATAGCGTGACTGGTGCTCTGGCCTGAGCCCCACTTTGACAAACAATTGGTTCACCCGGTCCTGTAATTCCTGGCCCTTGGCAATGTTGTGAATTTTGAGCGGCTCCGACACGATTGAGCCAATGGTCATCCGTGGATTGAGCGAACTATAAGGATCTTGAAAGATAATTTGCATACGCCGACGGGCTTGCCTTAACTCACGAGGCTTGAGGGCTAGCAAATCTTCCCCCTCAAATTGGATTTCGCCAGCAGTCGGTTCCATCAGCCGGAGGATGGAGCGGCCAACCGTTGTTTTTCCACAACCGGATTCCCCTACCAACCCTAGCGTTTCGCCGTGCTTTATATGCAGGGTAATATCATCGACAGCCTTGACCCAGGCTGACACCCGCGAAAAAATCCCACTGCGCACGGGAAAATATTTCTTGAGTCCGGTGACTTGAAGGAGTGGGGGTGAGTTATTCTCTGACATCAGCAATTCATGAATAAATTATGGTCTTTTAAGTTGGGTGTTCTCTTGTTGTCTTTTCCCCTCCTTTGTAAGGAGGGGTTTAGGGGAGGTAGAAATAACAACTCATCACAGACACTTCCCAAGATATAGATTGAAATCTTCGGCTTCCTCACAGCCTTCTACCCCACCTGATCCTCCCCTTACAAAGGGGAGGAAATTAACAAGAAAGCCCAGGGCAACATCACTCGGAATGTGGAGACTCATGGAGCCAGCACACGGCTTCATGTGACTCCCCTACCATAATCGTGGGGGGAGGTTGCGTGGGACATTGCTCCAAGACATCGGCGCATCGTGATGCAAAATGACATCCTGAGGGATATTGCAAAGGAGATGGCACGGTCCCTGGAATGGCCTCCAACCGAATCTGCCGTTCCCCTGGACGCGGCAACGATTTCAAGAGCGCGCGCGTATAAGGATGACTGGGATGCTGAAAGAGTGTGTTCACGTCTGCGCGTTCTGCAATTTTACTGGCATACATGACGATCACTTCTTGAGCAAACTGCGCCACGACGCCCAAGTTATGTGTGATGAGTAAGATGGCCATGCCTAAGTCTTTTTGAAGATCCGATAACAGATCAAGGATTTGTGCTTGAATGGTGACATCCAATGCCGTGGTGGGTTCATCTGCAATCAGCAAATCAGGCTTACACGCTAAAGCCATCGCAATCATGACCCGTTGCTTCATGCCCCCCGACATTTCATGTGGATATTGGTCAATACGCTGTTCCGGCGAGGCAATGCGCACTTTTTCCAATAAGCCAATTACTTCTTGACGAATCTCAGCATTCGACAGGTCCGTATGAATTTTTAAGACTTCTCCAACTTGATCACCTATCCGCATCACCGGATTCAAGGAGGTCATAGGTTCCTGGAACACCATGGCAATAGACTTTCCCCTCACCTGACGCATGGCCGTTTCAGGAAGGCTCAGCAGATCTTTTCCATTATAGTTGATTGTCCCACCAACCACTCGTCCAGGCGAAGACAGTAATCGCATGATGGATAATGCGGTGACTGATTTCCCGCACCCCGACTCCCCCACTAAGGCCAACGTCTGGCCTTGATACAATGAAAAGCTCACGTCATCGACGGCCTTGATTTCGCCTTTGTCGGTAAAAAAGGAGGTGCGAAGGTTGGAAACCTGTAGGAGAAGATTGAGGCCAGTACTCATTTATCGACGCCGCAATTTTGGATTGAGGGCTTCACGTAAGCCCTCACCCACGAGATTAAAGGCTAAGACCACGATAAATATGGCCAGACCTGGAATAAAAAAGAGCCAAGGAGCGTCAAAAATAAATCCCTTGCCATCCGATAAAATGTTCCCCCAGGTGGCATACGGCGGCGGAACACCAAAACCTAAAAAGCTGAGTCCCGATTCCGTTAAGATGGCCGACGCGACGCCAATGGTGGCAGACACAAATACTGGTGCGAGAGCATTTGGCACCATATGACGAAAAATAATCCGTCCTTCCGGTATTCCTAATGCCTTGGCAGCGACCACATAGTCCTGTTCTCGAATGGAAAAGAATTCTGCGCGCACAAATCGCGCCGTGCCCATCCACCCAAAGAATCCTATGATCATCATGATGGTATAGATACTGGGGGGAAGTAAGGCCACTGCGGTGAGAATAAGAAAAAACCGTGGAAAACACATCATGGCGTCTGTAAAGCGCATGATCAATGTATCCACCGTGACGAATCCTAATTTGACATGCCCATAAAATCCCGCGAGTCCACCCAAGACAATTCCAATACCTAAAGAAATACCTACTGCAACAAAACCGATGGATAAGGAGACAAATGACCCCTGAAACATCCGTGCAAACACGTCACGTCCTAATTCATCAGTGCCCATCAAATAGACGCCTCCAAGCGGTCTATCGACTTCTATGCTGTCTGGGGATGGAACGGAAAAGGGAGGGAGAAATGTGTCGGTAAGCCTCACGACTTCTGGATCAAAAACTACCCACCATTCTGTGAACACTTTTCCAGCAAATGCCGTCACGAGAAGGAGCATTAATACCCAAAACCCCAAGAGGGCCTGGTAATCTTTTAGGTAGATTCGAAGAAATTCCTGCCAAGGTGTTTCCGACGGTGGCAATTCTTCCGGGTCCAACAACAGCCTGGACCGTTGGTGGGCAAGAGTCTCTGGTGATTCATTCATGATTAATTGGTACTGCCTATGGAAAAAGATTTAATGCAACCGGATCCGGGGATCCACGACCGCATAAAGAATATCTGAGAGCAATGTTCCCGCTAGGGTGAGAATCGCCGCAATAAGATTCAAGGTCATAATCACCGGAAAATCTCGGTTTAATATGGCTTCATACCCTAAGCGTCCTAATCCTGGCCATGCAAAAATTTGTTCAAAAATAACTGCCCCTCCAATCAGTTCCGGGAGTAAGAGCCCAAACATGGTGACAAAGGGGAGAAGGGCATTTCCAAGAGCATGCCCATACACCACAGTATCGTCTTGTAGACCTTTGGCTCTAGCTGTCCGAACATAATCCTGACTCAAGACCTCCAACATTTGGGACCGGACATACCGTGACAACACAGCAATACCTCCAATTGCCGCCATGACCGAGGGAATCACCAAATGCCAGACACGGTCCATGATTTTAAACGCGAGATCCGCATGATCCATCCCGAATGTTTTGATACCAATGACCGGAACACCAAACCATCCCACAACCCACAAAATGGCTAAGAAGGAAAGAAAAAACCCGGGAACAGATATCAACGCATAGGCCAATAACACCGTACTTCGATCATACAGACTACCACGATGAACAGCTCCATGAATCCCTGTGGGAAACGCCCATGTCCAAACTAATACCGTGGCTAAAAGAAACAACGGCAAAGAATTCAAGAAGCGATTCCAGATTTTGGGGAGGACAGGCTGACTATCTTTAAAAGACTTCAATTCTCCGGTGCCCAAATCACGAATCCAATAGGCATATTGCATATAAACCGGATCATCCAAATGAAAGGCGGCCCGAATCTTCGCTATATCTTCGGGTTTCATTCGTGGGTTCATCGGATCGACTTCGCTGGGTTCCCCGGGCGCTAAATGGATAAACGAATGGGCTACAAAAGACACAATGATTAAAAGAATTAATCGTTGCCCAATGTTACGAATAATATAATTCCACATGCTCTTCTCTACGGTTTTCTATTGAAATGTTGTCATCCTGGCTAGGCTCTGCCAGGACTGTCTCCTAAATAGAGCAAGATACCTGTCAAAAGTCTGCAGGCATAAAGGGATGGCAATTTCATCTTATTGATTAAAAACAGGCGTAGATTCCAACTTTCGCCATTTATGAAAATGAAAGTAAATGTCCCCGCTCTTGAGAGGATAAATCTTTTGATAGGTCTCTTTTCCATCAGGAGTGGCATTCACCAAGACAATTTTTTTATCCAATACCCGCGTACTTAAGGGAGCATACAGGAATGTATAGGGTTGATCCTCGTGGATCAATCGATGCAGTTCATGTGTGAGCTTTCGTTGCTGATCTCGGTTATATTCTTGCCGGATACGGACAATAAGTTGATCAGCGCGTTGACTTTTAAACCCGACAAAATTGAGTTGCTGAGGCCCCGACTGACTTGAGTGCCAAATCTGGTACAGATCTGGGTCAATTCCCATACTCCAACCCAATACGACAGCATCGAAATCACCAGTATTCACAAAGTCACCTAAGAATACCGCCCATTCAAATATTTGAGTATTGACTTTTACCCCAATTTTTTTCCACGCATTCTGAGCGATGGTCAATAAGTTTTTTCGAATGGGATTTCCGTTATTTGTAATCAAATTAAATTCAAAAATTTTCCCATTCTTTTCTAACCATCCATCTTCATTAACTTTCCAGCCATGCTTTTGAAAAATGTCTTGGGCTCCCTGGGGATCGTACGGAAGGGGTTGAATTGCCGGATCATACCATTCAGTATTTTTTGGATACGGACCCGTAATGCGTTCTCCTTCGCCATACACCAGATATTGAATGATCTCCTCTATATTAATGGCCATTCCTAACGCTCTCCGAATGTCCGCCTCAGCGAACAAGGGCTTTCGATTGTTATACCCTATGTAGTTATAGGCAAAACCCAAGCTAGAAAACCATTGATAGGTCGGATCCTTTTTATAGCGGTCGACTTGGTGTGGGAGCGCACCATAAAAATCAATCGCCCCTGTTCGAAACTCCACCTCCTGTGTGAACAGTTCCGGAATAATCCGCATATAATAGTCCTGGTACTGGGCAGGCCCTTCCCAATAGTCATCAAATCGTTTGAGATGAATAAATTGATCTCCCTTCCAGGCCACAAACTGAAAACGGCCGCTCCCAATTGGCTGTCGGGTCAATGCACTATCCCGCATTCCGAATACTTCTTTGGCTTCTTGTGAAAGGTTTTGTTTCCGTTTCTCGCGATCCAACGCCGTGTCGTTGAGAAGATGTTCAGGGAGGATCCCCATCGTCCAGGCATTAATCGCTGGAGAATAGAGTCGCTTATAGATAATTTTCACCGTATAGGGATCCAGGATTTCTACCGTTTTAATTGGCTCGAAGTCGGGTGTACGCGGCGAAAGGTTTTTCGGATCCATGATGGCTTCATAGGTAAATTTCACATCTCCTGCATCAAACTCATGGCCATCATGAAAATTCACGTTCTTCCGGAGATGAAAGACAATTGTGGGATTATGTTCACCAACTGGAAGAATGGTAGAAAATTTCTCACGCAGAGCCTGTTCGGTATCCTGAGAAATGTTTTTGGAAAATTTAATCATCTCCTCGAACGGGAAATGCTCGAAGTAGTGCTCTCCAAGAATGGGTTTCAATCGATCAAATAAATCTTGATCAACCTGAGAAAGGGTGAAGGCGATTCGCTCGGGAACCGAAACCGTCACAGGGACGTCTTTAACCTGAGGCTGACCTTCCGCATTGGGCAGTAATAAAGAAATGGTTTCTTTCCGTTCAGTGGCCGGTAAGAGTTCCAAGAATTGAACATATTGTTTGAAACTCTCATCTGTTCCAGTTAACCAGGCCTTTTGAAGACGGTGAAAAAGCATCGTACCCGTCACCTCTGTCCCGTCAGGAAAACGATGATAGGGATTCACCAGCAGGTAGGCTCGTTCAGATATTTCCCAATCTGTCGCTAATCGCCCGCGAAGGTTCAGGTTTTCATCAAGATCTAATAGTCCCTCAAACACCTGGGACACAATACTTGAACTCGATGAGTCGGCACTGAGGATCGGATTAAGAAATTTGGCATCCCCGCTCGATGCTTCAATATAGGTCACCAGACGACCAGGATTTCCGGCCGCTTGATTTTCGTAAGTAGGAACCCAAAAATACGATTGAAGAAGGAGGAGAACTAAGACCAGGGGAATGAAGAGGAGGAGGCGTTTAACAATCATTATCTATAACGGATAGACCAAAGTACCCAAAATTATTTCAATAGTATCAAGAACTTCTAGATGAAGCCATGATTGATTTTTTTATCCACAGCCTGTTGATTATTTTCTTCCACACCCTAATGGGTAGGCGTATCTCAAGAATGCGCATTTTTTTCTTGCAGTCTTTTTTTTATTTCGCTAGACTCTGCGTTCCTTTTTTTTGACAGTCCTCAGTTACCTAGGTGCGTCCTTCATGATCTATTAGCAGGTTTGCTAAAAAACCAGATTCTCTTTATCCACAACTCATGCCCATAAGAACCTCTTTACATTTTCTTCCCTACTTTCTTCAATTCCTGATTCGCTCTGTGTCCTATTCGTCTTTATTTTTCCCCCAATGTGACGTTCGACACGCAGAGTTCCCTTTTCAGGATCGTTTGTTGAAGGAGGGTTGTTCATGGAGGATTGGTCTCATTCACGCACCGTCTTAATTGTTGACGACCATCAAGGTCTGATTTCTCTCATCCAACGGTGCCTTTCCCGAGAAGGATTTCTCACCGCCTTTGCGCATAGCGGGCAAGAAGCTCTCGCTTGGCTTTCCCATCACCACGCCGATCTTCTTCTTCTCGATTTGCAACTTGCAGATATGTCTGGCGAAGACCTCATTCGCCAACTTAACCACCAAAACCTCACGCTCCCATTTATCGTTGTCACTGGTCAAGGGGACGAACGTCTGGCCGTCAAAATGATGAAACAGGGCGCCCGCGATTATTTCATTAAAGACAGTAACCTTATCGAACTTCTCCCCTCGATCGTCACGCATACCTTTGAACAAATACAGCAAGAACAACGCCTCATGCTCACAGAGGAAACCCTACGCGAAGAACGGGAACGCATGGCAATTACCCTGTCCTCAATCGTTGAAGGGGTCTTCACGACCGACACGCGAGGACGTATTACCTATATGAATCGCATGGCAGAAGAACTGAGTGGCTGGAAACAGCGAGAGGCCATGGGACGGTCGATTGAAGAAGTCGTTCGGTTTCTCCATTCCGGCGTAAACCAGGAAGATGCCCATCCCGTCACTCATGCCTTAGAGACGGGGGCTCCACTTCACCCATTTGATCACTACCCATTATTCGATCCAAGCCAGGGCGAACGGCCAGTCGTATATAGCGTGTCCCCGTTACGACGATCAGACGGCAACCTCCTGGGCGCCGTGTTGATTCTTCGGGATATGACTGAGCGCCTCAAATTAGATGAAGAACGGCTTAAAGCCAGTAAATTGGATTCTTTGGGACTTCTCGCAGGGGGGATTGCCCATGATTTCAACAATTTGCTCACCACTATCTTAGGCAATCTTTCCCTGACAAAGGCCTGGGTGAACTCAAGGGATCATTTATTTAATTTTCTCACTGAAGCGGAAAATGCATCACTCCGTGCAAAAAAACTCACGCAACAACTTCTGACCTTTGCCAAAGGTGGCACTCCCCTCAAAAAGCCTTTAGCCTTGCAACAGGTGATCCCGGAATCCGCCGCCTTTGCCCTCTCCGGATCATCGACTCACTGCGAATGTGACATCCCTGATGACCTCTGGCAGGTCCAGGCTGATGAGGGACAAATCGGCCAAGTCATCCATAACCTCGCAGTCAATGCACATCAGGCCATGCCAACAGGTGGGACTCTCATGATAAAAGCGGAAAATGTGACGGAAACGACCACGCAGGCGAAACAGAAGGGTCTACCGGATGCAGGAGAATATGTTCAACTCACCATCAAAGATAACGGGAACGGCATACCCGCATACGCCTTACAGAAAATTTTTGATCCTTATTATTCCACGAAACAAAATGGGAGCGGACTCGGCCTCAGTACAGCTTACTCCATCATTCACAATCATCATGGCGGAATTGCCGCCCTCCCTACCCAAGGCCAGGGAGCAACTTTTGTCATTCACCTTCCGGCTTCTCAGGCCAATGCAACTGACCTTCAACTATCCACGGCAACCATGACAGGTGAAGGACGCGTTCTGGTCATGGATGACGAGGAATCCATTCGCCTTCTCTTGGGAGAAATGTTGCGGCATTTGGGATACGAAGTACAATGCGTGGCGGAAGGAAATGCGGCACTTGAACGCTACCAGGAGGCCTATCATGCTCGCCAACCTTTTCATGCCGTTATTTTGGACTTAACGGTGACCAGGGGCTTAGGCGGGAAAGATACGGTTCGGCAACTACGGCAATTCGACCCACAAGTCAAGGCCATTGTGGCCAGCGGGTACTCAAATGATCCTGTCCTCTCACGCTACTCGACATTTGGATTTCATGGGGTGGTGGCTAAACCGTTTCGTCTAGCCGAACTCAGTCAGGTGCTGCATCAAATCACGGCATGATGAAGGAGCGGTTGAAAAAAATCCGCCAGCGGCGTTCTCGCCATTTTCCCGTGCTCACGTACTGAAAGTACGCTCCACGCGCGAAACAAGGGTTGTCCCCTTCGGGACACGCCAAGCAATGTGCGGCCTTGCTGGACGAACTTTTTTGAACTGCCCTCAGGCCTCTGATGGGCATCGTACCTGTGGACCTATATGCCCTTGGAAATCATTATTATGCCACACTCTCTGTGGGGGAACTTAGCGGGAAAAACTCAGGTTGGATGTCGGACCCTACTCTATAGCTCTACTTTGACCTCACCGTCCTCAACGACCGTTTCGTAGATTTTCACATTACTGGACGGATTGGTGACACAATGCCCCGTTTTGACATTATATTCCCACCCGTGCCAGGGGCAGGTTACCGTTTCCCCATCCAAGTCACCTTCTCCTAGCGGCCCACCTCGATGGAGGCACATGTTATCCATCACGTGAAACGCCCCATCCACATTAAAGACGGCTAGGCATTTATCTTTTGCTTCTACCACGATGCCATTCCCAGGACTAACTTCGTCTGTTGTGGCGATTCGAATCCACTCTCCCATACACCTCTCCTTATTCCTTTCAAACAACCGCTTAATGACTTATGATGATTTTTGTATCGGATCCTTAATTTTCTTGAGCATGCTGGAAAGCGTCTGGCCAGATCCGCTCTCCGTCTTTTCCCCTTGTTCTATTTGGCTGACCAGTGTTCGTACAATCTGGAGAAACGCTTGGGTTTGAGGAGATTCGGGATTTTTGACGACAATCGGATTCCCCAGATCACCGCCTTCTCGAATGGCCGGGTCGAGAGGAATACGCCCCAGAAATGGAATCTCGAATTTTTTCGCAGCTTGTTCCCCCCCGCCATAGGAAAAAATCTCACTGCGCTCACCACAATGGCCACAGACAAAATAACTCATGTTTTCCACCACTCCAAGCAACGGCACATTCACTTTTTTAAACATCGTCATGCCTTTTCGTACGTCAGACAAGGCGACTTCTTGAGGAGTCGTCACCGTAATGGCACCAGTTAATGGCACAAGCTGGGAGAGTGTTAACGGCACATCTCCTGTCCCCGGCGGCAGATCAATTAACAAATAATCTAGTTCACCCCACACCACATCGCGAAAAAATTGTTGAATAGCTGAATGAACCATAGGACCTCGCCATACCACTGGGGTATCCTCAGGTACAAAGAATCCCATGGAGATCACTTTTACACCCTGCCCTTCTGCAGGAGTAATCTTCTCGCCATCTTTAACCGGTTCCTTGGTCACTCCTATCATCATCGGGATATTGGGGCCATAAATATCGGCATCCATCACCCCAACCGAAAAGCCTTCTTGCTTGAGGGCTACCGCCATATTGACGGTAACTGTGGATTTTCCCACTCCTCCCTTACCACTACTGACGGCAATGACATGTTTTACTCCAGGGATGGGATTCTCCTGTGGCTGAGTACCAGGAGCAGATGCCTGCGGAGGATGCTGTTCATCAGCCATTTATTGTTCTCCTTCATGAAACGTCATCATAAGACATCCTATTAATTTACGAAATTCTTTTCTATACACTCGCAAGGGCAGGCCGCACCATTATACTTATTCATTCATCTTAAAGAAGCCACACATTTTCTCAAGCTCTATTCTTAAAGAAAAGAAGAAAAGAGACCCGAGCCGCTTTTTTGGAAGAAAGAAAAAATGTGAGAAGGATGCTGTTGGTTGAATAATCGCTAGCCAAGTTGCGTCGCAAATTTTTTACGTGAGCGGCCAACGAGTGGCTCATGGTGATGTTGACGATTAGCCGCAATGACCGGGTCTAGGATTTCTCCACAGGTAATACATCGCCAGCCTGAAAAATACATGGCACCAGCTTCATCAGCCACATCTCCAAATTTATCCTGAATCATGATCCCCTGACATCGTGGACAATCCATATACTGCACCCCTTCCTAAACATGCCATAAAATAAAAAATGAATTCGTAGATCTGTGAACATAGCAAGGGAGATACCGGAAGTTGAATTTAATAAGTTATTGATTTAGAAGGATTTTTAAGAATTTTAAGAACTTGATTGTTTCAAAATGAAACAATGAAGATACTCAAGGTAAAAATTTACGCCATAAGATATTGTTTATATTAGACATTTTATCAGTAAGCACTAAATAGTAACAAGTGGTCCCAAAATGGAACATATTACCCACCTGGCTTGATGCCAAATTGCCTTACTTTCCGCCATAAGGTCGAGCGGCCAATCCCCAACTGCTGAGAGGCCTCTTTGAAATGCCAGCCGGATTTAGCTAAGGCGCGACAGATGGCTTGCCGTTCAATCGATTCGAGCGACTCAATGTTAGGCCATTCCTGATGGTCCCAAAAGTCCCGTTGTAAATCCGCTGGAAGATGTTCAAATTGAATGATGGGCTCTTCACAGCAGACAAAGGCATGCTCCATGACATTCTGTAGTTCACGAATATTTCCGGGAAAGGCATACCGTTCAAGAGCCGTCAATGATTGCGGAGAAAGCCCGGAAATCTGTTTGCCCATTTCACGATTGAATTTTTCCCGAAAATGATTGACCAGGAGAGGGATATCATCGGAACGCTCACGCAGAGGAGGCAACACAATGGGAATAACCCGAATCCGGTAATACAAGTCTTCCCGAAAGCGCCCTTCCCGAACTGCCTCTTCCAAATTTCGATTCGTCGCCGCTACGATTCTGACATCCACGCTAATCGTGTCATTGGAGCCGACTCGTTCAAACCGTCCCCGCTCAAGGACTCCCAACAATTTCACTTGGGTTGCCACACTCATCTCACCAATTTCATCCAGAAAAATGGTACCGCCGTTGGCGATTTCAAATCGCCCCGGCTTGTCGACATAGGCATTGGTGAAGGCCCCTTTCACATGACCAAACAATTCACTCTCTAGCAGGCCTTCCGACAAACTCGACCCATTCACGACAACAAAAGGGGCTTGCCTCCGCGAACTATGGGCATGCAAGGCATAGGCAATCAATTCCTTCCCAGTCCCACTCTCCCCGGTAATTAAGACAGAAGACTTAGACGCGGCAATAGCTGGCAGCTTGGCAAAAATGTTTTGCATCTGGGGACTGCGGCCCACAATATGATCGAATTGAACCTGCTCACCCAACCGATGTTTCAGCTCGGAAACCTCGGCCGTCTTGGCCGTGAGCTCTCTTGCCAGCGAGATATCGCGTATGACCTCTATTAATCCGATGAGCTTGCCTTCTTTGTCTAACAAAAAATCGGTATTGATGCTCACGGGCATTTGGATGCCATCCCGACGGCGAACAATCGCCTCAAAATTTGACACCCGTTCCCCTCGGAGGGCTCGCTCCAACACACAATCCTGACTCGAACAGATATTACTTTGAATGAGCACGTCACACGCCAACAACATTCCCGAGTCAGACACGTCATAGCCCAACATAGTCTGCATGGCACGATTCAAGAACGTGACGCGCTTTTGCAGATCAATGGTGATGACTCCATCACTAATACAGTCTAAAATTGCTTCAGCGCCGCGGGAACGTGAGATTGTTTCAGATTCTTCCATACAACGTGACACCACAATTCAGAACAACATGCCACCCCAAAACGCTCGACCTTTTCTTGCACGAGTTGTTATGTTAGGAAGATTCAAGCGCATGGAAAGAAAGAAGCGCTCATCTTCACGATTCTATAGCCAGTGTAAGCTAGCCCTGTTCCGTTCCACAAATCCCTGGACCATTACCTTGCAAGCCGCCTCTCAAAAAAACTCATGAACTTTCTGCCGACCCTTGGAGAACTGTCCTATCCTGAGATCGATCCGATTTTTTTTCAAATCGGCCCTCTGGCATTCCGATGGTACGGCCTCATGTATCTCTTGGGCTTAGGCGGTGCGTATTGGCTCATTAAGGCCAGGGCTGCGCAAAAGCAGATCCCGCTTTCTCCACAACACCTGTCAGATTTAATTGTGTTTGCCGCATTTGGGGTTTTTATTGGTGGACGCTTGGGCTACGTCCTCTTTTATAACTTGCCATTCTACCTAGAGAATCCCCTCAAAATATTTGCGGTGTGGGAGGGTGGGATGTCCTTCCACGGAGGATTGCTCGGAGTCTGCGTGGCTCTCGTATTGTTTTGCAAGCGACGCGGATTTTCCATGGCATCCATCGCCGATCTGGCCGCCGGGGCCGCACCGATTGGGTTAGGCTTTGGGCGAATGGGAAACTTTATCAATGGAGAGTTATATGGAAGAGCCACCGATGTGGAATGGTGTATGGTCTTTCCTCAGGGTGGGCCAGAATGCCGACATCCTTCCCAACTGTATGAAGCTGGACTGGAAGGTCTTGCACTCTTTCTTCTGTTAACCATCATCAATCGATGGACGCCACCACCCGGTACGATATTTTGGACGTTCATCAGCGGATATGGCGTAGCACGTTTCTTTGTGGAGTTTTTCCGTGAACCCGACAGTCATTTAGGATTCATTTTTCAATGGGTCACCATGGGCCAGCTCCTCTGCATCCCCATGATCGCCCTCGGCCTCATCATGATTCTTCGCGGCTATCGAACCGCAAAAACTTCCACCTAACCCCCCACCGTAGGGGGTCGGATGCAAAAAGCATCTTCTTTATCAACCCTCTTAATTAAAATCCGCCGCCTGGGCCTCCACCGCCAACACCGCCCACTCCTCCGCCAACTCCCGGAAGGACAGGTGTGGTAGCTGCATCGATGGGTTTATCGGGAACATTGCCATAACGTCGAAGGGGCGGAGAATTCCAAATGACTTTATTACCCGGGGCCAGGTTCGCAGCGGTAATAAAATGCGACTTCGCCCCTTCACGATTACCCATATGATCAAGGGCGACGGCTAAGTTGTAATGCGCCTCAGCCAAATCAGGCTGTTCTTGTATAGCAGCCTGAAATTGTTGCCTTGCCCCTTCCCACCGCCCTTCACGAAACAGACGGTTCCCTTCTGTGAGATACGTCTGCGCTTGAGTCAGGATAGTGGGAGGTGGGTCCAGTACCATCAAGGGAGCCGGCTTATCAGACGTACACCCCGCATTGATGAGACCCATCAGAACGCATATGCCCAACATGACTAATCGCAATAACTTCATACTTTCCTCCTCATGAATACTCGTTGAGGGAATGTTGAAAAAAGCCACCAGCGGCGTTCTCGTCCTTTTGTCGTGCTCACGTACTGGAAGTACGCTTCGTGCGCGTCATAAGGGCTGTGGCCTTGCTGAATAACTTTTTGGACCATTCCCGTTACTGATAACGGATATTTAATAACACTTACTGGCGATTTTTGCGAATTATTCAAAAGGCTCATTGGCATCCATCACCATGGATACGGCTTCTCCAATTCGCAAAAAAAAGAATTTACACCCTTTGACGTTCCGCCTCAATGAACGGGAAGCCGCGATGGCATAGACCTGAGCTTGCTTACGAAACTTCTCAGCATACCCAACCATATTGGAAGCCGTCACCCTATCAGTCTTATAATCCCCCACCCACACCTCGCCATCAAGGTCGTATACCACATCCATGACCCCTTCCATGACTCTAGGCTGCACGTTGGCGCCAATTGATTCGCCATAAGACCAGGGTATGACAAAGGGAATTTCCCGTCCCATCACAATCGCATGTCGTAGTTCGCGGTAGGAAGGCGACCGAAGAAAGGCGTCCATCATAGCTTCAATTTCCCCTAAGATATTATTTTTGTCCTCGTCATTAAGATCCCCAAGGAGCATTTTGCCACAACATTCTCTTAACGGTTCTCGAAAGTTTTCCCAATCCAATTGAAAATCCCATCCCTCCAGCATCTGATGCATCAAGGTTCCAACCTGTTGGCGGTCTAAGATCGATCGCTCTCGTCGACCCGAGAAAGTCTGGGGAGCAGGTTGCCTTTGCAACAAAGAGGGAGTCAAAAAAGCGACATCTTCCACCGCCCCCTTCCAGTCCATTTCACGCCTACGATCTTTTTCTAAAGAAATAAGCCTCTCGGGTTCACGCTCTGTCTCCAGTAGCTTGGAAGAAACGGGCATTCGTTCTAGCGGCGGCAGGTCATTGGCAGTCACGACGGTTTGCCGAATCGCAGCCCCACCAATTTGAACCATGTCATGCTCAGAATTCCCGACTTCCCCGTCCGCAACATTTTGGAGAAACCCAAAAAAGCTCTCGCCAATGGGTTTCGTCAACTGTCCACCAGACAACATTAATCGATCTCGAGCCCGCGTCATCCCCACATACATGACGCGGCGCTGCTCAGCCTTCTCTCGTATTCGTTCTTTTTCCCAGAGTAAAACCTGCCCCGCATTCCACGTGGGGGGAAACGTACAACCATAGATACCGCTCATCCAATCCACCGTGACCTCGGCACGACGATCTTGCGCCGCCGACTTTTGATGCAATCCGGGCAATGCCACCACTGGAAACTCCAAGCCTTTGGCCTTATGAATCGATAAAACATGAACAGCATCTAACGACTCTTCTTCTAAAGCGGCTTCGGGTTCAGGGGGATGCGTCATCAGACAATTCGTTAATCGATGAACCCAGCCGGAATAGGTGAGAGGCAACACCGCCGCCTGAGCCACCATGAGATCTCGAAGTTTCCACATATTCATGACCGCCTGCTCTCCATGGCCCGAGGCAGCCGCTAACTCAAGAATGGGAAGTTCTACAAAGACCCGATCAATGAATTCAGGGAGAGGGATCCGTTTTGCTTGGCCCTGCAAAATTCCCAATTTTTCAAACAAGCTACGAACCACCGATTTTTTTGTACATTCCCATGAATCCAACGTGTGAGGTCGACGGATGTCTAAAGGAACGAGCCTCGCTAATTCCATAATGTCTTGATCTGGCACCCCTCCCAATGTGGAGCGCAGAATCCCCACAATCGCGATCGCATCGGTCGGATCATCCAGCACTCGCAGGACATTTACCAGATCAATGACTTCCTGCCGGCGATAAAAATGGCGCTCTCCATCCGTTAAGTATGGTACGCCTCGACGATGCATCGCTTCTAAATACACATGGGCATTCGTAAATTTTTGAAATAACACAGCCAAATGTCCCGGCCGCAACGGAATACGTCGGCCATTCTCCAACACCCATTGCTGACCTGAGGATAATTGTTCCTGAATCCATGTCGCCAACCATTCAGCTTCGACGCGGGTAGCCCGCTCAGTATCCCATTCTTCTTCTCCCGCTTTCGCAATCACACAGAGCTCAATTCCTGCAGTCGCTAAGGGATCCTCCCCTTGTCGTCCAACCACTAACCGTACATTGGGAGGTTGCACTTGCTCTTCCTGGACAAACATTCGATCAAAGACCGCATTAACGACTTCTAGAACCGCGCGGTTACTGCGAAAATTCGTCTCCAATGTACAGACGACGCCTCCCCCTTCGGTGAGCTTGCGCACGACCTGATCAAAAGCCTGAATATCGGCGCGGCGGAACCCGTAGATCGACTGCTTGGGATCACCGACGATAAACAATTTCCCCGGGACCAATCGTATGCCCTCCCACTGTCGGCAATGATCGCCCTGCTGTTCTCCCAGGTAGAGTAAGATTTCATATTGCACTGGATCCGTGTCTTGAAATTCATCCACCATGATCGCCTGAAAATCCTTCTTGAGCTGTTCGCGAACATTTGGATAGTCACGTAGGACATCCCGAACCTTGACAATGAGTCCATCAAACCGAATCCATCCCTTGTGTGCATAGGTGCGACAGACCCCTTCAATAAAGGGCTCAAGGAGACACACCACCGTATTTAAAAAATCTTCATCAACATGCAAGAGGCGTTGCGCATTGAGAATGATTCGACGAGCTTCTTGAAATGCTTCTTGAGTCCATCCCTTAGGTGCTTGGCCAAAAGCGGACGCCAATAGGGTTCGGGCTTCATCCTCAAGGTGCCCTACCCTTACCGATCCCGCTTGCGCAATTAGGGCCAACACCCGTCCCGCAACTTCCAACATTTTTTCAATTTTTCTCGGTTTCGATAAAGCATGTTCTTGTAACAGATGCACAGCCCTTTGCTGGTTTCTTTCAAGCCACGAGGCTAAAGCAAGAGACTGACTCCCTGAATTCAATTGTCGGCGCAAGTCTCCAAGTGAAACTTGATCTTCACAAAGGGCTAAGGCAAACGCGCGAACGCCTTTTACATCAACAACATCCAAAATCTCACGCCATTGGGCATGGTGGGTTCCATGCGCACCAAACGTCTCATCAATCCATTTCTCCCACGCCTGGGAAAACATCTCTAAAAATTCCGTCCCATCATCTTCTTGAAAATGTGGATCGACGCCACTTTCCAATGGGAACAATCGCAGGATATGTGCCGCAAAACTATGAAGGGTGGCGATATGTGCTTTCTCGAGATCATGGAGAGCCTGCGTGACCTTTTCCTGAATGTGTTCCGTGGAAATATGATAACGCTCCTGAAACTCCCTGAGGGTCGCATGTGAGGACTCCTTGTTGATCGCTGGTGCCTGGCAAGCATCAAGCAATTCTCGTAGCGCCTCATGGAGACGTCCCTTCATTTCGTTCGCCGCTTTGTTCGTAAAGGTCAGCGCCAGCATTTCGGTCAAACGAAAAGAATGAGGCTCTCGTAACAGGGCGTGCAAGAGCCGATTCACTAACAGAGTCGTCTTTCCCGTTCCAGCACCCGCTAAAACCACCACATTGCGATCAAACGTCGTCTCCCCCATTCGCCGTGCATCTGAGTCAGCCAACGGTGAGCGATTAGTCATTCTGAACCTTCTGCTTCCGAAGCTGCCGAAATGTTTTCGCGAGAGGGAGGCGATACGTTCGTGCCCACGAGGGATGATGTTGAAAACGACAGACTGAGGAATACTGACAATTTCGACAATACCTGCCCGGAAGAATAAAAAATTGCCCTTCACGAATCCCCTGAATCCAACCATGGAGGGAACGCCTGAGTTGGTCACCCGTCGCTGTGTCCCAAATCGCTCCTGGAAATGACGCAGAATGCACTGACTCCTCTTGCATGGGCCGCAAGTACCGAAAATCTACTGACTGAATGGGTACAGTGTCTATCCCATCCTCACCGCTTTCATCTCGAAGATTCATGGGCGTCATGAAGGAATACAGGGGAGGCTGCAACTGTCGACCTTGTAGCGCTTTGGTAACCAGATCTTTTTCATCGGTTAGAAACGCCCTGCGCATCGAGACTTTATAATCTACGATACGAATACGGGAGTGATCTATTGCCTGATCGATTCGATCAAATCGGCCACGAATGTGTAGCAGCTCGGACTGGGTCTGATCTTCAAAAGGCAGCGATCCGGCCGCCTCGATTTCAAAATGTGAAGGAACCCATCCTTGTTCAAGGAAATCACACTGGTCACGTTCAATCAGTGATACCATCATGCGAATAAGACGGGCTTTCATCCAATCCCAAATAAGCCGATACCCTATCCCAAATTTCTGCGCATAGTCCTGAAACACCCGATGCACATGCAAATTCACGAGGTCGGCAATTTGATCTGATTCCAAAGTTTTTCTCGGCCACCCACGTATGACCAAATTTTGATACACCTCATACAAGGCACGATGAACAAGGTCTCCCCACACGCGACTGGGAAGTTCTTTCGACATCGAATCTTCCACCTCTTGAACCTTCAGAACATGCATTATCCAATACCGCATGGGACATTGGGCATAGGTTCCCAACGAGGTTGGCGAGAATCCGCGCGAGACCAGATCCTGCCAATGCCGGCTATGAGCATGAGTCATCCCATCAAACAGTCCGGCTTGTGTGCCGCTACGCTCAAGGTGCACCATCATCTCCATTCCATTCTGAAACAGATTCCACCATGGAGAGCCATGGGGGACCATCGCTTGAATTGATCGCCCTTCAAGGACCGTGCACAGTCTGATTTCTTGAGGAGCAGCATGATCGGAGGAAAAATACGAAAACTTGGCTCGTTCACGGAGCCCAACCGGAAAAGTACGCTCCGTATCGACAGACGAAGATCCAACTCCTGCCAGATGATCCCGTAAAAAAGAAGAGGGGATAAGGGGACGTCCATTGCTATCCGCCCGTTGGTAGAGAAGATACACATCATCACGCGCAGATTGTTGAAGAAGCGCGAACAGCAATGCCTCCTCATCAAAACCTGTCATCTTTTCATCTATTTTGTAGCCAAGACTTTCGGCTAACACCTTACGATCTCGATCACGCAAAAACGCGTCCTCTCGGACCACTCGTGGGAACACATGATCGTTCATTCCCAAGACAAAAAGGGTTCTGAAGGGACGCCCGCGAGCGGCCATTACATCCAACACCTGAACACCCATTGAGGTTTGTCCAAGAATAGGGAGCCGGCTCCGTTCTAACATGGAGCGAAATAGTGTCATCCATTGCTCCCACGTCACGTTCTGATCTATTCGATCAAGTTGCTCCAGGGAACTGATGGCTTGCTCCAATGCATTCAGTAAACTTTCGTTTCGTTCATCGCTTCTCCCATCGTGAATAAAGGAGGGACAATCCGTCGGCAGCCAAAGATGTGTATCAAGAAGTCGTGTAAATGCCTGCGTCAACTCACCCATAGAGCCTGTGGCAGGAAGTTTTCCACAATCACCGATAAGGCTGTTCGCGATTTCAGCCAACTCCTCTAAGGCCTTTGAGGCTTGCTCAACTGATACCCCACTCGATGACTGCCACTCTTGGATGGCTGCAGCATTCTGAGCCACATCAGCAAGTCGAACCCAATCTTCCTGGCCGCCTACGATGCGAAAATATTGAAGCGCTTGAACCCACACATGTAAATTCGCCGAACACACCTGCCCCGTATGACTATTTCCCCGGTACCAGGGAGAAGTCACGACATCCAACATACTGTGCCGGCCAAATTGGTCCTCACGAAGTCCGGCCAACTTCCACCAGACTTTGGCCAGCGGCTCTTCCAGCAACGGTCTGGTGGCCGTCATTCCAACAGGAATGCGATAGGCCTCAAAGAGCCTGGTTACATGCGGTAAATATGGCTCGAGGTTCCGAGCCACCACCCCGATCTCATGCCAGGCATAGCCTGTTTGTTCCACATGCTTCAGGATAGCTTTGCAGGTAAAGGTGAGTTCTCCTTCCGGTCCTACGGCATTCACCACATGTATGCGAGGCCTCCAAATTGGTACGATTTCCGAGGATCGTGAGCCTTCCCTTTCTTGTACTGATCGATGCACGACGCCGGCTTTTAGTAGATGCCGGTCAAGGAAACGTTGCGCAAACTGAGACGTCTCTCCCTTGTGGAGAGGGAAAAAGACTGTGACTGAGGTCGCACGGGCCACTTCTTCTAATAAGGATAACTGCACCTGCGTAATATCATAAAACCCGTAATAAAAAACCGAAGAAAGTTTAGCAATAAAGGGAGACTGCGAAACCCAAGAAATAACAGATTGAGAAAGATCATCAGGCAACCCCATGCCCAATTGTTTATTCCATGCTTGAAACATGGCCTGAAGTCGGAACACTCCCTGCAATCGTTCGGTCGCCACCTCCTCAAAGAGTCCTTCTTGCAATCCACGCAGGGCTACACTTGGCTCAACCTGCGCCTCCTGTAAATCTTTAATTGTTCGCCACAAGGCAGGGCTGAGGCCAGATGTTTCGTGCCGCAAGACAAAGGGATTCGAGGCAGACGAATCCCCCAGCAAGATCGTGCTCAAAAGATATTCATAAAAGAAGTCCCCAACCAGCTCAAGTGAGGGAACAGGGGAACCGGAGGGGCCAAAAGCTCGCCGTTCAGCATCAACACGGAGGGCTAATTGATGAAAAGTCAAAAAATAGGAACCAAACAGCGCATACCCATGTTCCACGCACAACAACCATTGAAGACGTCGCCGTAACGACTCCGACGGAACCACAATGGCAAAAGGAGTACGAGGATCAGCAGACTTGATCTGTTGAACGGCTTCAACAAGCTTTGCTTCTAAATGGGGATGAAAGGGACCGCTGAGGAGGGTAAACATTACTCCCGTGACCTTAACAAAATGACCACGGTGAGAGGCAAGAGCCGACCTAAAGGGAATCTATCCAGTTTCTGGGCCGATTAATTCGCCGTTACAATCGGGACATGCCCAATCGCCATCAATGCGAGACATCGGATCGCCACAAAACGAACATTCTGGCGGAGGCCCAGTGTCAATCGGAGGAATGACTGGCAATTCAATATCTAATTCAGTTTCGTCATCATCGTCATCATACATCGTGCAGGTTTCCTAATCTTCATCGTCCGTCTTTTTAGGTTTCGCTTTGGCTTTAATCGCTTTTTCCGCACTTTCCCGAGGTGGCACTCCAATAAAGGTCAAGCGCCCATTAATAATGGTTGCCGGCACAGCACGAATCGAGTGCCGTTCCGCCAATTCTTGGCCAGGTTCAGAAGAAATATCGATTTCTCGATAGGAGAAACTATATTTGACTTTCATGCCCTTCCACAGCGTCTTTGCCGAAGGACAGGCCGAACAGGATTTCGACACCAATAAGGTCACATTCGCCATAACCAAACACTCCCTTTCACCAAATACAATAAAGTCTCATGTTAGCATCGAAGAAAAGAGGCGAGCAAGCAAAGAGAAGGGCGCTGCATCAAACAAAAAATCAGATTCGAAGGAACAAACAAACCCTGGGAGGAAATATTCCACAACTTCAACCAGAATCAGACGTCAATAGATGCTGTGGTTAGCTAAGGATAGGCACGAGCTTTGCTTCAATGATGCGAGAATCGTGGGTGAGGAGGGTTGCACCTAATATTTGAGTGGTCGCTACAATGATTCTATCAGCCGGATCACAATGAAACGTGGCAGGCAGTCCAGCCATACCCGCCGCAATTGCTGGGGAGAGACCAACGCGTTGAAGCAGGGGTGGCGCGGTGGCCGCTTCCAGCCATTCTCGTAATGGAAGGTTCAAAGCGATGCGACCCAAAGAATGAAGATTGGCTATCTCCCATAAGGAAATATTTGCGATCAATAACGGTTGTTCCGGGCTAGCCTGCTGAATAATCCGGGTTTGCTTTTTCGATAGCCGAGAATCTTTTCCAAACCAATACAAGAGAATGTGGGTGTCCAAAAGGACCTTCATGGCGGAGATTGCCCTTCAGCTTCCCATTCCTCGGCAGGAAGTGTTGGAGAGACCACATCACCAAGAATAGAAACCGAACCTATCAGATCTTGTTGAGGAAACTGATGCACATGGGGAGTAGGAGGGATTAATTGCGCCACGGGTTTGCCCCGCTTTAGAATCAGGACAGATTCACCTTGCTCTGCTACTTCATCTAAAATTGCCAGACACTTCGCCTTAAATTCTGCGGCAGGAATCTCTTTCATATGACCAGTTTAAATGACTAGTCTTATATGGTCAAGCATACTTCTCTCATGGTTAAAAAAGTCGGTGATAGTCCAAACAGATTGCAGGCAATGGCGGGTACAGATCAAATCGTTGAACCAGGAGTGATGCAGGCGCCCTTTACAGCCATTCTCACAACGGGTGATTCAAAGTTATTCAACCTAATGAACACGCGCCCAGCAGAAGAAAATTGATGATGGGTTCTCGAAGTAATTTCATCGGAAGCAGGGGATTTTCACCCATTATTAAAGGTTTGATGACGTGATTTGTTAACCAATAAGCCTTCTCCAATTTTGACAATTACAGTATGATGCAATATCATCAAACATCTGATGTTTAGTTATAAAATTCTCTTATGAAACAGCGTAATTTACTCATAATAAATTTCAGAGAAAGACATGCGAACCACTGTAGACATTGAAGAAGATGTCCTTCATGCCGTCAAGGAAATTGCACGGCAACGAAGAATGACTCTGGGCCAAGTTCTCTCAGACCTGGTGAGAAAATCGTTAACCCAAAGGCCTCCTGTTTCCAAAAAACATGGCCTGCCGTTATTTCCAATTAAAGATGATGCCGGCGTCGTCACATTAGAACTCGTCAACCATCTTAGAGACGAGTTACCTTGACGACCTATCTTCTTGACATCAACTTGCTACTGGCGCTGACGGATCCGATGCACATCCATCATGAACTATCACATCAATGGTTTTCTGAAAATGGACAACAAGCCTGGGCAACGTGTCCGCTAACGGAAAACGGTTTTGTCCGCATCGCCAGCCATCCGAACTATCCAAACCGCCCAGGAGACGTCCCTGCGGTGCTTTCGATACTACGGCAGGTTTGCGAATCACCTGGACACCATCTTTGGACCGAAGATCTCAGTATTTTAGAAATATTGGAACCTGAAGCAATCATTACCCATGCTCAAATCACAGATGTCTATCTACTGGGACTGGCTGTTAGCAAACAAGGCAAACTGGCAACACTAGACCGCAAAATCCCAGTCGATGCAGTTGGCGGGGGACCTAGAGCGATTGAGGTCATCAACAGCTAATCCTTTATCAAACCCTTATTAATCGCTGCAAATTCTCTGACGTGAGCGGACGTTGTAAGGTTGGGAAAACCCGGTGACGAGATGTTCGATGCGGCCAGCGGACACTACGATTCGTTTGTTACCCTCCCTTCCGGGTTCTCCAACAAACCGGCAAGAAGAAAAAGCCCCGCGCCCAGCAGAAGAAAATGGACGGGGGCTCCTGCGCAACCCTTGCAATGAGGGTACCTTTATCGTTCACGTTCCGGACCTATACCTAATCAATGACATGAAAAAGTCATAATGATTAATTTTAATCGCGTTTGCCGGGGTCGAGTTCGATGATGCCTTTGCGAATGGCCAGAATGGCCGCTTGTGTACGGTCGTAAGCATGGAGTTTGTGGAAAATATTGCGGACGTGATTTTTGACGGTTTTCTCGCTGAGATCCAACACATTGGCAATTTCTTTGTTGGTTTTGCCATCCGCCACTAGCTGCAAGACCGTAATTTCCCGTTCGGTCAGATCGTGCTCTAAGATTCCCTTTTTCTTCCCCTTTCCTTCGGAGAGTAAAGAAAATTCGGCCAATATCTTACTGGCCACGGATGGATGAATAAGTGACTCACCTCGCGCAATCGTTCGTATGGCGGCAATGATTTGTGCCGAATCGCAATCTTTGAGGAGATATCCTGTTGCCCCCGCTCGCACCAGATCAAAGATATATTGCTGTTCCTCGTACATCGTGAGTGCCACTACGCCAATATGCGGAAACTCACGCTTGATGATACGTGTGGCTTCAATCCCCGTCATCCCCGGCATACTGACATCCATAAGAATGACATCCGGCAACAGACTCCGAGCCTGTTCCACCGCCTCCCCGCCGTCTTTGGCTTCCCCCACCACTTGAATATCATCCTTCGTTTCGAGGATCGCGCAAAGTCCTTCCCGCACCACACGATGATCATCGACTATTAAGACTTTAGTTTTTTTTGGCATAACCAGCTTCCTCCTTTGTCGCGAGCGGGACGGTAATTTCAACAGTGGTTCCGGCTTGAGGCTTCGACACCCACCGAATGTCCCCGCCCAGCATCCTAGCACGCTCCTTCATACTTCTGACCCCAAAATGGTCCCATTTCTCGGGGTTTTGACTTTCCTTCTGGACATCAAACCCTTGACCATTATCCGAGACCCTCGCTTCCAACAAATCTTTCGTGAGATGCACGGTGACCCTTACTTTTGTAGCTTTAGCATGCTTGACCACATTACTCAAAGCTTCCTGCACCATCCGAAAGACAAAGACTTTGGCCTTAGGATCAAGTTTCGATTCGTCTCCTTTTCCCTCAAAGGTGGTTTGAATTCGATGCTCCCGCTCATACGATGTCAGATAATTGGATAAGGCCGGGATGAGCGCCAAGTGATCATATTGCCCTGGTCGAAGATTATAGACGACCTCACGTGCTTCTTGTATCGCATGTTTCAATTCCCCTTTGGTTTGATTCATCATGGACAATCCTTTGTTGGGATCCTCGGATACGAGTTCCCGCACCCGTTCCATCTTAAGATTGACACCCACCAGGGTTTGCACTAACCCATCATGAATTTCACAAGCGATGCGAGTACGCTCTTCATCCACCGCACTTTCGGCCTCTTCCTTCACATACAGGCGAAAGAGCGATTGGTATCGTGTCAGGGTATTTTCAATCTCTGCCGATGCTCGAATCCGCGCTTCAATGAGTTGCCACATAAATTTTGCACTTGCCCCACCCACGAGCGCCAAATGCGGCGCTTGGACCTCCATGAGTTTCTGTTCCACCGCTGGATCACCCGTAACGTCAATCACTAAATCCACATCTTTCATTTTCAACAGATCTTGGTAGCGGCGGCGGACTGGAATACCCAATTTTTTTGCTAGGCGAACTCCCCCGGTTACAGGGCGGATTTCCGCGACCCCCACAACCGTGACCAGAGGATCTTCTGCAAAAATTTCCATGAGGGCGGTGCCCCCATGCCCAGCCCCGATGATTGCAACGCGGCTTGCGGTGACCCCATTTTTTAATGATTGATTACCTGTTGGCTTTCGAGAAGAGAGTGCGCGCTTGGTAGACTTGGAAGATTTGAGAGATGGCATGAATACACCCGCGCATCGTCAGAACTTTGGGGTTACGACTTCAGAGAGCCCCGTCCCGCTCTCTTATTCGTCAAACAAAGTAAGAGAGAGGATCATTTCAAAATTCGTGTCATGGTTTAGACCAATGGACCGGCAACATTTGTTACGAACGCCCTGACTCATGCGTTAAAGCGCGGATCGTATCCATGAATTGGTCGATATCCTTAAACTCACGGTACACGGAGGCAAACCGCACATATGCGACTGGATCGAGTTCTTGCAACGCTCGCATCACTTCTTCCCCAACCGCCCGGCTGGGCACTTCAGTTTCGCCCAAATCCTGAATTCGTTTTTCTATTCGATCCGTGGCCGCCCCCAAAGCCCCAATGCTCACAGGCCGCTTTTCACAGGCTTTCTTGAGTCCTGCGAGGATTTTGGCTCGATCAAATGGCTCTCGGCGATTGTCTTTTTTCACCACCATGGGAAGGTTTTCTTCAATCCGTTCGTAGGTGGTAAACCGACGCTTACAGCCTAAACATTCCCTGCGACGACGAATGACTTCGCCTTCTCGTGCAGTCCGTGAGTCAATGACTTTATCTTCAAGCTTGTCACAGAACGGACATTTCACGGGAGCGGGTCCTTAATATTGGAGGGGATCGTGGAGGAAGAAGGTTAGTAGGAATGAAAGATGGGAAAACGAGCACACAGATTTTTCACTTCTCGTAATGTTCGCTTTTGAAGCGCCGCATCTTGTGCATGCTGAATAATATCATCGGACCATGCCACAATTTGCTCCATCTCAGCTTCCCTCATTCCACGAGTGGAAACCGTTGGAGTCCCAATTCGAATTCCACTGGCGACCATTGGCGGTTTCTCATCAAAGGGAACAGCATTTTTATTCACGACAATACCCGACGCATTCAGGGCCGCTTCGGCCTCTTTGCCGGTCACATTCTTAGAATTCAAATTGAGCAAAAAGAGGTGATTCTCGGTGCCACCGGAGACCACTTGATACCCACGCTTCAGAAAGCCTTCCGCTAACACTTTGGCATTGGCCAAGACTTGTTTTTGATAGGTGATAAAGCCAGGTGACAGCGCTTCCTTGAATGCCACCGCTTTCGCGGCAACCACATGCATGAGCGGCCCACCCTGGATACCAGGAAAAATCATTTTATCGACAGCTTTGGCATGCTCTTCTTTGCACATAATCATGCCGGAGCGGGGGCCTCGTAAGGTCTTATGCGTCGTCGTCGTCACAAAATCGGCATAGGGAATAGGGCTCGGATGTAAACCAGCCGCGACGAGCCCGGCAATATGGGCAATATCTACCAATAAATACGCCCCAACTGATTTGGCGATGTCTTGGAATCTAGGAAAATCGAGAATCTTGGCATAGGCACTGGCACCAACCACGAGCATCCGAGGCCGCACTTCTTTTGCCTGCTTTTCAACCGCATCATAATTAATGGCTTCGGTTTCCCGGTCCACACCATAGGTCATGGATTGGAAAATTTTTCCTGAAAAATTGACTCGGCTACCATGGGTGAGATGCCCACCATGAGCCAAATCCATACCCATAATCGTATCCCCGGCTTTGAGAACCGACAGATAGGCCGCCATATTGGCTTGCGAACCAGAATGTGGCTGAACATTGACATGTTCGCACCCAAAGAGTTGTTTGGCACGGGCAATGGCCAGTTCTTCTACCACATCCACATACTGGCAACCTCCGTAATACCGCTTGCCCGGATAGCCTTCAGCATATTTATTGGTCATTAAACAGCCTTGGGCACCCAAGACGGCAGGACTGGCATAATTTTCGGACGCGATCAATACTAAATTTTCGCGCTGCCGCTTTTCTTCAGCCCGAATAGCCGCATACACCTCATAATCGGTGTCACGAATGGCTTTCAATGTCCCAACAGAGTGGCGCATGGGTTATTCTGTATCCGTAACTTCAGCTGGTGCATCTTCGCTAGCAGGGGGCTCTCCAGCAACTGGTTCCGCGACAGCTTGTTTTGCCACGGTAACTTGGATTTTTGTCACGACGTCCCGATGCAGCTTAATAGCCACAGGGAACGTCCCCAATTCTTTTAAGGGGTGGGGCAACTGTATTTTTCGACGGTCCACCTCCATTCCCTGGGCAGCTAATTGCTCAGCAATATCTTTTGAGGTCACCGAACCGAATAATTTATCGTCCTTCCCGGTTTGGACTTCAAAGGTCAGGGATACATTGGCCATTTGCTTGCCAATATCACCTAACGCCTCGACTTCTTTTTTGGCTTTTTGGTCAATTTGCCGTTTCAGATGCTGCAACATTTTGACCTGACGTTCTTCGGCCACCACGGCTTTTTTGCGTGGCAACAGGTAATTCCTGGCATACCCGTTCGCCACCGTCAACACATCGCCCAAGTAGCCTAATCCCTCGACATTTTCCTGCAAAATTACCTTCATATATACCTCTCCTTAGCCTAGCGAATAAGGGGATCATCTTAAGACCGAGGGTGGAAAAAGTCAATTGAATGGCCCTGTTACTTTGCACATATCATAAGGAATGGGACAACAACCATTTGAGAAAATGCTCCACAACCGTTCTTGAAATTTTATCAATTTCAGAAATACCCTCAAGATACCGTATACTGGCCCAAGCCGAAAAAATAGGTAAATAGTTTCACGTAGTAACAGAACTAAAGTCGCAGAATGATTTCAAATTATATGTTTGGAACCCTCTTGATACTATTGCTGATCATAATTCCGGTCCCAGTCACAGCCCAGGAAGAAATACCCAACGACATACCGGCTCCAGACCCTTTTACGGACTTAAACCTTCGATTCAGCAATCGTCCCCTCATTCCTCCCGATAACCTCATAGCCCAGACCATTCCACTAACGGGCATCTCAGTGGCCTCTGCTGTCATAGCTCCATCTCCACGAGCTGTTATTTTTGAAGACGATCAACGCCAACGGCTCGCGATTCTTTCCATAGATGCAAAAGGCCACCTCACTCTTTTTCTGCTAGAACCCCTACCTCTTGATCCCAAGCTCCCCAGCCTGGTTCAATGTGCGAATAATCGTAGCTGTCAGACAGACCGCACTCCGTTGACCGGTGGGCTGGGATGTTTAGCGGTCTGTCTCAAAGAACTTCTGGAAACCGTGGCCGGCAACCCTCTCCCTCGATAAACACATGAAACTCGAGGAATTACTCAAACAATCGTCTTCCCGCCTTCTTGAGGAACGAGAAGTTGCGATGAGCCGAGGGTTAGATGCTCCCCTTGATATCCCCCATGCCGTTCATCTCGGCAAGGCCGGATCGCTTCATCTATATAGCTGTGAAGTGTTGGCTGGAAGTAAAATAATTACTGATGTCCCGATCACACTCCTACCTGGAAACGACATGGAGGCGACAGAAGGCTATCTATTAGGTTGGCTCAATGGTGCTCTCCTGATTCAAACCTTCGACCACGTTGGCCAAACACTGGATCATTGCACGCTCATTCCTGACACTTCAGGTTTTTTAGAAACTGGGGCTGCCCGGCTTTCCGACATGGCGACAAAACCTGACTCCTTTACCCTAGGGCCGGCAGAACGATTAGTACCGTGGCTTCAGCCACTTCCAGAATCGGATGCAGGGACTGCTCGAGACAATATCCCGCCCACGGTCCTCTCGATGATGTGGGGTGATGACCGTTCAACCCGATGGACAAAACTGACCACGCTCATCGTTGATCAAGTCAAGAAAAATAAACGCATTCTTTTGGTCGCACCCGACCATGAAATTATCGATGCCTTAACCGGCACCGTCGCCAGAGCATTAAAGATGGCTGCCCTACCCCACCGCAGCCTGCTCTGTCGTTATGAACTGTCCCTCACCAAAGAAGCCGCCACAATGCCCATACATGAACTGGGATTTGAAGCGCAGATGTATCAATTTTATGCCAAAGCCAACGCCAACAAAATCGCCTTGCGCAAGAAATATGATCGATTTCGTGAACTAACGCCCATCTTGGCCTACAAACGCGACAAACAAAAAGATCTGAACGAAGTGAAGCTCTTAGAATGGCGACTGCTCACCCAACTCAGCGATTGGCAAGGAAAGGTGAAAGGGATCGATAAAATTCTAGCTGACTATGAAGCGTTACCCATTTGGAAACGGATGGGCATGCAGTTCGCTGGGAAAAACGTAGAAACCCTCGCTGAATACCGCGTGATTTACGAGGGGAAAATTCAAGGACTCATGAAAGAAGTGGAGGTGGCGCAAACCCGCATTAAAGAACTCATTCCTGAAGCCACGATCCCAAAAGATCTACGCCCCGAATACGATGAACTCAAAGAAGAAATCAAACGATTGGGTGGCACAAAAAAAATTCGCGAAATGCTCAGTGCAGGAGAAGGTACCAACCGCCAGGCCTTTGCCCAAAACAAGCGGATCATGGCCACCACCCCAGGCCGCATCCTCACCGACCCACTCTTTCGAAAAGTGCCCTATGACCTGCTCATCGTGGATGACGCCCCACGCATCCCCGCCCCGTTACTTCTTGCCACAAGCGGCCTTATTCGAGAGCGCATCATTCTGAGTGGAGATACCAGTGATTTGATGAAAGGTGAGTGCTCCACCCAACTTCAGTGGCCCCAGAACTTCTTAGAGACGACGCTCAGCGCCCCTCCTCAGCCATCCACGGTCGGATAGGGAGAGGAATGAGTCATACACCGTTTCAATGCCACGGTCATCTTCAATCAATTGCAATTGATCCCATCGTAGCCGTCGCTTCCTTCCCAATGGCCTGATTGGTGGACTGCTCAACCTCGGATCGATTCGACATCCGGCCTCGGAAATTCGAGTCCTGCACCGTGATCGATCCCATCGTAGCCGTGGCCCCCTTCCCAATGGCCTGATTAGCCGACTGCTTAACCTGGGATCGGTTGGCAATTCGGCCTTGCATTGTAGAACGCCGCAGAGTGATTGATCCCCGTGTAGCCCTGGCACCTCGACCAATGCCCTGGTTGGCCGATTGGTCATCGCCGGATTGGTTCACAATCGAACCCCGAACTTGCGAATTATGTACCGTGATGGATCCTGTCGTAGAGGTACCACCATTTTCTTCAATCGTCGAAGGACAGGGTGTTTTCTCTCCACAATCTCCATCCATGAAAGCGTTAATCGTACTCCCCCAAATTCTTCGCATTCGTTCTTCCCACACCTCCGCGTCGGTTAAGACCATGACAGTTTGCTCTGATAGGCCAGAAGAATCCACAGCGTTCTGATTCGTCAAATCTGAAGGAGTGACGTCAATTTGAGCGAGACAGAGAGTTGTTGACAAAATCAGGGAGGAAGGCAACAAAACTAAAAAGGCAAGAAGAGTGAATTTAGCCGAGGTTTGAATTTCCATATCGTTTCCATCCTTCCTACCAATATGGCATTGTGTTAACCGTTGAAACAAGAAACCATTCTTCTTGACTCATTAGGTAAAAGTCAATTCGAAACCATGTGCAGTACACACGGCTTGACCGCTTTTCGATAAAAGACGATAATCGAATTCACGTGCCGAAGTGGCGGAACGGCAGACGCACCAGATTCAGGGTCTGGCGCCCCCCGGGGTGTGCGGGTTCAAATCCCGCCTTCGGCACCAATTCCTTTCTTCTTTTCTATCAATCTCTTACGTTTTCCGCTTACGAAAAAATTCCACAACCGAAGCAAAACCATTGCCCAAGGGAAATAGGTCCAAGAGCTAACCCTGAGGAGATGGGACTTGGGACCGGTGATAGGGTTCAGGCAAGGCAAGCCTCACGAGCATCGTCGGTTGGTAAGGATTCATTTCCGGAACGACTTCATGGCGATGGGTTGCCATTGCCTTAGAAAGGCCAATATAGACTTTCCTTGCTGCCTCCGACCACTCCGGGTCAAAGGGTGATCCCGTAAAAGCCGCTTCGGCCGCTTTTTTTTCATCATACGTTAAAGGGCGATAGTTGTTTTGTTGCATCACACACCTCCTTTTATTCTTGACTGCCGGCGAGTACATTCGTGGACAAGGGGTTGGACTTGATGGTGGATAGGGCTTCCTGCATGAACGCTTGCGGGGCAAGGGCTAAGGCATGCCCACCATCCATACAGCTCACTCCGGTCTTCGTGCGACAAACCAAACGAACGTAATGGGTACACCATCGACAGTAGAGGTAGCCCGGACCATTAAATCGGAAAGGATAGGTGGGGACGAGCGTTCCCCAATCGACGGTTTCGATGGGACGGTTGAAGATGGGGTCTGTACGCATGGATTTCTGACCTTTCTTGAGCCTGTGACCTGGTAATTATGGGTGCCCTCTCCACAATAGATAAAAAGAGATGGCCACTAATAAGGCTCTTAGAGGTTCGATACCGAATAATGTCCATTCCATGATGACTTGCTCCTGTTTTCTTCGTCGTCTTCGTTCAGCTCTTGGTTCTTGGTAGAGCAACCGGTATGCCATTTTCACATTCGTATCGAACTGGCCCAGCGCCATTCTGCCAACTGTTTGATAAATAGAAAGAAAAAGAGAGGTTATTGGGGTGAGAATTGTTATTCCCTATGAATAGGGAGGTATTGAAACAGATACCCAATCGTATCTGATTGTAAAAAAGTAGGATGTGTTTGAAGGGTTACAAATCGGATCACTAATTTCTCAAATGAAGGAATTAGTAGATACCCACGGGCTTACGCCGCGTGGCACTTAAAATTCAAATTCGAGTTGAATCTACCCTTGGTCCACTCGTTCTTGATGCTCCACCTACCGCCGGATGACGGCCTCATTCAACCCCACCGTCGAAGAGAAAAACCCCGGCGACCACAACACCGCCCCCCCAGTACGTCCGCTTCAGTGCGGAATACCGAAGCCGCAGGTGCCGACTCACATTCGCTTTCATCTTGCCCACAATACTTGAGACCGCATATTTCGGAGGGATCACCAGCACCATGTGGATATGGTCAATCTGCACACTCCATTGCTATACCTCCACATCGGAATGATACTGCGGGCTTTGCGGTAACTGCTCCTGCACAAAGAGCTTGATTGCCCCCCGCAAAATACCCCGTCGATACTTGGAAATCCACACCCCATGATAGTGAGACTGATACGCCCCATGGGCACTGAGCCGAACTTCCATGCGCCAGTGTCATCCAAAAGCCCTCATGGGGCAAGGAGTCCCCCCTTCCAGCGGGGAGCGCTTTCACCCACAGGCTTACGCCACGTGGTCCTCCGCGCTGGCTTTGATAGAAAGGCCTACCATTTGAGGGGTGGGCCTTTATGGATTCGGGGCAGATTGAAAACACATGGCCCACCTTTCAGGATGGAATATTAGCCAGGCGGCGGTCCCAAACTCAGGAAAGAGTAAAAAGAGAGGAGTGAGGAGTCAGGAGCCAGAAGAAAGACATTCATCTGGGGTTTCCTTTCCCATTTTCTTTTCATCTCCTTACGCCTCACGCCTCACGATCTTTGAGGGCCTTTTTGGTTCGGGAAGAGGACCTAGAAAGGCCATCACCTCTGCGGAGTTCAAATCACCAGGGCGTCATGCTCTCAGCGGACCATTTATTACCCGCCAAGACGCTTTCATCCAACTTCGCTATCAGGATGCCAAATCGGTACAGATCCTACGATAGTTATTCCTCGCATAGAACAACCCTTTGTGTGACTCGAAGATAGACTCTCTTCCTCTTTCGAGGGATAGCCCGACGCCCCTTGGATCTGTTTTTCTACCCATATGCATTCCATGGGCGGGACTTAAGCAACCCCGCAACAAACGATCGTTATGAAGAAGGCTGGAAGAGATTCCAGCCTTTTTTATCTATGGCTAGAACACCCACCGTCCACCACCCGCTCAAGTTCCGTCTTTCCTCGCTCAGATTCTAGGCATGGAAATGGCATTCTGACAGACGCCTGGCGCAGTCACCATGCCCTGCTGAATCCGAATAGGGGACTCGTTCCTTTGGGGCATGGCCCAGGGCTTTAAACACCCAGTACCATGGATATACCAAAGAAGGAGTCAAGCGATGAGCCAAAAGTATGAGTATCACACCACAGGGGAGGAAATTTCGGACCATCTCTCTTATTGGTTAACCTATGTCACGGGAGGCATCCTATGCTTTTGGAAATAACACTCACCTGGTTGGGGCTAAACGGTCTCGTGGCGTTCTTGATCCTCATGGGCTACCTGTTGCCGGAGCCTCGAAACGAGCATGAAGAGGATCAACTGGTCCCTGATCGTGTAGGGGTATCTTAACAGGGGAGGAAACAACGCCCTTTCATTTTCAGACGATTTCCCGGTGTCAACTAAACTCTGCTCGCACCTTCCATTCTCAGCTTACCCTGTGACGCTATAGGCTCCAGCTATGTCTGATCCCGTTGTTCCAATGCCTTTCTGACCTTAGGAGAATGAGTTATCCCGAAATAACTAATAAAATATCTGCCCACCAAAAAAAACTCTCGACCTTGCCAAAGACCTCAAATGGAAAAACCCATCTGTCGATCCCAGCACCGTTTCCCAATTTGACATCCCACATTTCACCGAGACGGACAACGCCGTCATTGAGCAAATCATGCCTGTGATTCTTCGACATGGCCTGCCAACCGACCACGGCAAGCTGCTCTTTGGCCGGACTAACAAATTACTGGAATAGGGGAAACTGTCTGCACATGAGATTTCTCAGGTAAACACCTAGCCTTTCCTTCTAGACCCGCTATTCCTTTTATTCCCGAGATTTTGTATGGTAGATCCTTCCAATAGCTAATCTTAGTTTTTCACTCTAGGAGGTCGTCTATGAGATTCATATTGACTGGGTTACTCCTCGGAATCATCTTCAGTTGTGGCACAGTAACCGCCCAAGAGCCCCCAAATACCCAGTGTCTAAACTTGGCCAACCGGTTTAGCGAGAATCCTGATAGCCTGGCCATCCAAGAATTAGAGCGCTTACGGTTTTGTGTCAACCAAGCTTTGGAACATCGCGAACAGAGTCTGAAAGGAGAACTTCTGAAGGGAACTATTATGGAACCACAATCCTTCCCAGAAGGTTCATCAGATACAACTGTTCCTACAGCCCCAAAAAGCTTGGATATCCAATAGCCGACTTCATATGGACGAAAACTCTTAGAGAAGCCCTATCATGAGGTGGCCCTGGCACACACCACACCGAGATAGGCTGCTATAGAAATCATGTGGTGGCTGGAAGGCGAAAGGCTTCACTATTTCACCTAGAGGTTCCCCACGCCGTTCGGTAACAGCCCAATACTGCCCGTTCACGGCTACATGTTACCCCATTCCCCTATCCTTTAGGCTGCAAGCCTCACAACATTCCCTTCTTTTGAGGCATTGTCCTTTTGCCTTCGATCAAATACAAAAAAGGCAGCATGCATCCTCCACCTGAACCCAAGAGGCGGACATGAAGCTACGAAATATCTTGTATATCATCGCGTTTCAGATCATCTGGACCTTTCCCATACTGTAAGAGGTCTCTTCTGGAGTCTTTTTATCTGCGACCGCGTTGAGGCTGAAAACTGGGCATTTGCCTCCCTTCAATGTCCTTTTCAAATCTATTGAAAACACATGACCCACCTTTCAGAATGGAATAAGCAAGGCCGCGGTCCCTCAGGCAGTAAGGAGTGAACTGTGAGAAGTCAGGAGCAAGAGGAAAGACTTTCTTCTCGAATTTCCCTCCCTAATGGTCTTCTCATCGCCTTACGCCCTACTCCTCACGATCTTTGACGGTCTTTTTGACCAACCCGAAGCCGTTCACTTGCCATGATTTTGTAAGCCTTTTGGCTCTTGGCAATCATTATTTATCCAGGCTCACTTTTGCCAGCTTAAGGCCCTCGAACCATTCATTCGTGACAAATTCTACTGATCGGACTGTTTTTGAGTCAGGCCATATTTAGTCCACCTCCGCGGTTTCCGATAATAATACCTAAACAACGGATGGGGGCCATTCCATCCCCGTCATTCCTCTCCAGAAGGGGTTTTGAAGAGTCGCATGATACAGATCACTGAACGCATTCAGGCCGACCACACTATCTTAACGGTGTCAGGTCGCTTTGATATTCGAGCCCGTCAACCTTTCCAGGCTGGCATTGAGCATGCCAAACGCTCAAATCCACGGCAGGTTACTCTCAACCTTACTGAGGTTTCCTATATTAATAGTGTGGGAATTGGCCTTCTCTTGTTGGCACATAAAAATTTGGAAGAGGCCAATATTCGCTTTTCGCTTGAAATCTCAGAGGGATATGTCGCGCAAATCCTGGCTGTCACGCACGTTGACGATATCATTCCAATCGTCGTCCTCAAAACCAAACCAGCTTCTTCCCCTCCTGCTGAACCGTCGCCTTCCACCATTTCTTTGTCATCCCCTCCCGACCTTGATTCCCCTGAAATGGTGGAATTGTTGCTCCCTTTTCTCGAATGCTTAGAGAAAAAAGATTTCGATTTACCGCCTCTCTCGGAAGTAGCCAGAAAAGTTCTTGCCCTCACTACCGACTCTAACGCAACCATGGAACAGTTAACAGCCCTCATTGAGCCAGACCCGATCCTCACCGCGAAAATCTTTAAATTGACAAATTCAGCCGCGTACGGAACTCACCGTGAAATTGAATCCTTAACTCAGGCGATCGCCTGGCTTGGATTAAATACCGTCGCCGGGATAGCGTTTGCCCTTGCAATACAAGACGGGGTCTTTAATGATCGTGGCTATGAGAAAGAGGTCAGGGCACTATGGGCTCATGCCATTGCCACGGGATTTTATGCCAAAACCCTGGCCGACATGATTGAGAAAAATCAGGATTCCGCATTTCTGTGTGGGTTGTTGCATAGTATTGGGAAATTCTTTGTTGTGCATACGGTTAACCTCAGTCACTCCTCTTCGACCCCACCTCTTCCTTGGTCAACCATGCTCACCTTGATAGAACAATCCTATGTTGAGGTAGGCAGACAACTGGCGGAGGCGTGGAATTTTCCACCTGCTGTTAAAGAAGCTATTAACATTCATCAACATTACTCCTATCATTTAGCCACCCATCCATCCAATGGTGCGGCCCTCACGTGTCTGGCCAAGCATTTAGCCACGTACCATTTGGATTCTCTCGCGATAACCGAACCCATGCTTCGAGCCCTCCCCGTCACCGTGTCGCTTCGCCTCCCCCCTGATGGATTGAATCGAATTCTGGCAACCAAGTCCGTCATTCAAGCCCAGGTCGATTCTCTGCTCCTCTAGGATTTCGTCCCCCCAATTGCAGCATTTAAAGAAGTATTCATGGACGACATGATTGATAGGGAGTAGCTATCCCATTTTTTTGGGTTCGACTGGTCCAACCAAATTAATCAAAGTTTATTAATGGCCCGACTCAGTCACGTATCCCCCATTAGAGGAATAGTGAGAGCGCTGCCGCCACCATAAACTGATTTTCTACAACCAGGCAACCAAGGAAGACGTAGATGTGGAGCCATAAACGGCAAAGTGTAGGAGAACAATTTTCTCGCGAAATCTGTTGGTGGCTAACATGTGTCGCGGGGGTCATTTTGTGCATCTGGAAATAACCCTCATCTGATCGTAGTCTAGGGTTCTG
>Ga0224497_10000195_pt1 | contig 46509 bp, 39 predicted proteins | sample SF_Jul11_sed_USG_4_FD_167970 | JGI IMG/M metagenome (GOLD analysis project Ga0224497, IMG submission 167970) | Sediment microbial communities from San Francisco Bay, California, United States - SF_Jul11_sed_USGS_13 | ecosystem: Environmental > Aquatic > Marine > Sediment | place: USA...
GCCGGTTGTCGCGCCAGCGGCAGTGCCGGGTAGCTATGTCCGGTTTAGATAACCGCTGAAAGCATCTAAGCGGGAAGCTAGCCTCAAGATTAGATCACACGGAGGGTAACCTCCCTAAAGGCCACTTATAGACTATGAGTTTGATAGGCTGGGTGTGGAAGGGCCGTAAGGTCTGAAGCTAACCAGTACTAATCGGCCGTGAGACTTAACAACATTTGTTCTTGATAGACATGGTCTGAAATAACGTAAGGCGTGAAAGGTAAACCGTGAGAAGATTAATTACGGTTTACGCCTATCGCTTTACGAACAAGAAATTCTCGGTGACCATACCGGAGGGGTCCCACCCGTTCCCATTTCGAACACGGAAGTTAAGCCCTCCAGGGCCGATGATACTGCACCCGTAAGGGTGTGGGAAAGTAGGTCGTTGCCGAGTTGTTTTTAAGAGAAAGCTCAGAGATTTCATAATCTCTGGGCTTTTTCTTTTTCAGACTACTCTTTTACTTTTTACGGAGAAGGTTGGGCATAAGCCGCGTGTGGGCGATGCAGAGCACTGTACAGGGTTTCAAATGTGGGTATAGTATTGGGAATGTTTCCTCGAATCAGCTCGTTTCTGACAGAGCTTAACGGGCTAACAAGGGAAAACCTGCCACCATGGGCATGGAAAAATTCTTGAGCAAAGAGTAAAAGATTTAAAACTTTTGGGTCCAAATAAAAGACGGGAGATAAATTTAATATGATGTTTTTCAAACCCTGTCCGTGAAGTTCCTCAAGAGTTTGAACGAAGTGGTTTGTATCTTCTTCATCAAATCGACCAAAACACTCAAGGATGGTAGCCCCATTTTTTTCGCGTTTTTCGCAATACATGCTTGAATCCTAGGTGGAAAATGAAAGAAGTTCCTTTATATATGTTTCGGTTGATTATAAAAAAAATTAATTAAATTTCCTGCAAGGATATTTTCTTTCTCCTGGCTATAAAGTTGACCTAGGGAGAAAGCCGGATTATTTATTCTTAACATATTAATTGAACGAGTGTGAGTTGGGAGGGTGAATTCACAGTGAAAACAACAAAGTCCAGGGCCTTTTTCAAAACCGCTCAATTAACCATTCCCGGAGGTGTGAATAGCCCAGTTAGAGCATTTCGCTCTGTAGGCGGTGATCCACTGTTCATCAAAAAAGCCAAGGGTGTTTTATTAGAAGATGTGGATGGAAACCACTTCATCGATTATGTTCTCTCCTGGGGACCGATGATCTTGGGGCATGCGCATCCGAGTGTTTTGAGAGCCATCATTAACGCGGCGAAACAGGGAACAAGTTATGGGGCCCCCTGCCAAACGGAAACCGAGCTGGCTAAATTAATGGTCCAAGCGATTCCCTCTATTGATCAAGTACGGCTGGTCAATTCAGGTACAGAAGCGGTCATGAGTGCCATTCGTGTAGCCAGGGCCTATACCAAGCGAGACAGTATTCTTAAATTTGATGGGTGTTACCATGGGCACGCTGATCATTTACTGGTCAAAGCGGGGTCGGGAATTGCAACTCTTGGAATTCCTGATACCCCAGGAGTACCAAATGCTTTTGCCCGACATACGTTGACAGCCCCATTTAATGACATTATGGCAACAGAGAAACTCATTCACAAACATGCCAAGGATTTAGCGGCCATCATTGTAGAGCCAGTTCCAGGAAACATGGGTGTGGTGCCACCAAAAAATGAATTTCTCCCTTGGCTTCGCATGATTACAAAAAAATATGAGATTCTCTTGATTTTTGACGAAGTGATCACGGGATTTCGTGTGCATTTCGGCGGGGCTCAAGCTCGATATAAGGTTTCACCGGACCTGACTTGTTTAGGAAAGATCATAGGAGGTGGTTTACCCATAGGGGCTTATGGAGGACGCAAAGATATTATGCAAATGATTGCACCGGCGGGTCCTGTCTATCAAGCAGGTACGTTATCGGGAAATCCTGTTGCTGTGTCAGCAGGGCTAGAAACTTTACGTCTGTTGAAAAAACCAGGGTTATACAAAGAATTGGAAAGAAAGTCCAGAGAAGTTGCTGAAGGTCTAGGCGCGGCGGCCAAAGAGGCGAAAATTCCTTTCTTTCAGACGAGGGTCGGTTCAATGCTTGGAGGATTCTTTACTGACGCTCCTGTTACAGATTTTGCAAGTGCAAAAAAGTCAGATATTGCTAGATATGCCAAATTTTTCCATGGCATGCTCGAGCGCGGTATTTATCTAGCCCCTTCCCAATTTGAAGCCATGTTGTTGTCTACCTCTCACTCCCAGGCAAACATTCAGAAGACAATCGATGTCGCTGGAAAGGTTATGCGGTCGCTTAAGTAGACTTCCTATTTCTTTAATCATCATCATCGTCGTCATCTTCGTCTTCAGCGTCCATGGCGGCCTGCCGCATTTGTTCTTCCATCGCATTGTGAATAAGCATTCGGATGAACATCGAAATGACAGATCCCTTTTCAAGTGTGCCTCCTGGAGGCACGGCAATTCGGCCTTCTTCGACCATTTTGTCTAGCCATTTTTTTTGATCAGGTGCGACGTGAACCTTGATTTCAATTAACGGCACTTTGCCAAACATATCCATAAAAGGGGTCTCCTGTAATCCAATTAAACTTACGAAGTGAGTTTAAAAACTATTTGATCACACCATGGGCTCTTTTGGTTTGTCAATGAAAGATGGTCGTATGGCTTTTGTCGGGCGGTAAGGCCGAGATGAGAAACTGCCAATAAACGGAGGGAATTATTCTAAGCCTAAGACATGACCCATGGAATACAGCCCTGGAGGTTGTTGGACCACCCATTCAGCGGCGCGAAGAGCACCTCGGGCAAAGGTATCCCGGGTATGGGCACGGTGAGTAATTTCAATGCGCTCTCCAGGTCCACCGAACAAAATGGTATGATCGCCGACAATATCGCCGGCTCGTATGGTTTGCATGCCGATCTCACGAGTTTTACGTTCCCCCATAATACCATGACGAGCATACACTCCAACCTCTTGTAAATCCCATTCCATCCCCTCAGCCAAAGCTTCGGCTAATTTGAGGGCGGTTCCACTTGGGGCATCTTTCTTTTTATTGTGATGGGCCTCAATCACTTCAATATTGTAGGTCTCACCAAGGGATCTGGCAATTTTCCCTATTGTTTTCACAAGGACATTAACTCCCACACTCATATTGGGTGAAAAAACGCAAGGAACTTTTGTAGCCAATGTCTTGAGTTGGGTGAGCTCTTGCTCCGAAAACCCGGTGGTCCCAATGACCATGGCTTTTGATGCATTGACGACTTGCTCAAGATTGGTCAAGCACGAGGTTGGTCCGGTGAAGTCTATGACTACTTCACTGTGGGCAAGACAGGCGTGAAGGTTGTTAGTGAGAAGGATTCCCGCTTTCCCGATTTTGGCGATTTCCCCTGCGTCTTTCCCGAGTGAAGGGTGCCCCTTCATTTCAATGGCACCGGTTAGTTTTAGGGCTTCGGTTTCCTGTAGAAGGGCAACGAGACGCATCCCCATTCGACCCGCCGCACCGGCTATGATTGTTCGCACCATGGAATGGATCCTTACAAGACTCCGGCCTGCTGCAAGGCTTCTCTAAGTTTGGGCCGGTATTGCTCGGCGAGTGGGGTGAGGGGAAGGCGGACCTCCTCGGGCATTTTTCCCATCATTGCCAAGGCGGCTTTGACGGGAATGGGATTGGTTTCAAGGAATAGGGCATTGAACAAGGGTGTTAATTTATAATGAAGCTTACGGGCTTGTTCAAAGTCTCCATTGAGAGCCGTTGCGACCATCTGCGTCATTGCGGTTGGGGCTACATTTGCTGTCACAGTTATGACACCTTTTCCGCCGAGGGCTATCATGGGAAGGGTTAAAGGATCATCTCCGGAAAGAACAAGAAAGCCTGGTTTTGACCCGTGAATGATTTCCGAAACCTGTTGGAGTGCCCCACTGCCTTCTTTGATGCCGACAATAGAAGGAATTTGTGACAAACGTGCGGTGGTAGCCGGTAACATATTAATGCTCGTACGCCCAGGAATATTGTAGAGAATTTGTGGCAAATCAACGGCTTTAGCCACGGCCTCAAAGTGCTGAAAGAGCCCTTCTTGTGTGGGTTTATTGTAATAAGGAGTAATAAGAAGGGCACCATCTGCGCCTGCGGCTTTGGCATGTTTGGTAAAAGTGATGGCTTCGTCGGTTGAGTTCGAACCGGTGCCTGCAATGACTGGAATCCGTTTATTGACGACTTCCACAGTTACCGCTACGACTCGTTCATGCTCTTCTGGTGTGAGTGTGGCTGACTCTCCAGTTGTTCCACAGGGTACAATGCCATCAGTCCCGTGAGCTATATGAAACTCGATGAGATCGGCCATGACCTTTTCATCGAATTTTCCCTTTGAGAAGGGCGTGACGATGGCAACGAATGAACCAGAAAACATTAGGTCAGAATATCCTCATGAAAATATTTCTGGAATTGATTCTCCGCGAATCAAATCATCGTAGGTTTCTCGTTCTCGAATCACCATAATCTTGTCTTCTTTCACCAGCACTTCTGGCGTCTTAGGTCTGGAGTTGTAATTGGAGGCCATCGTAAATCCATACGCTCCGGCACTCATGACGGCCAATAAGTCTCCAGGTTGAGGCTGTGGCATCTTCCGATCTTTGGCCAAGAAATCACCTGATTCACAAATAGGTCCCACAACGTCAACCGTATTGACAGGAGCCGATTCATCTTTGAAGACTGGCTGGATATCATGATGGGCCTCATACAAGCTTGGACGAAGCAGATCATTCATCGCGGCATCAACGATCACAAATTCCTTATCCGTTCCCCCTTTATTGTAAAGCACTTTTGTGACCAGAATTCCTGCATTTCCCACAATCGATCGTCCCGGTTCCATGATAATTTGGCATGAAGTCGTTTGAAGAAGGGAGGATATGGCCGCGGCCAGATCCTTGGGGTGAGGAGGGGTTTCGTCTGAATAGGTAATGCCTAACCCTCCTCCAATATTCATATAGCGAATCTTCACCCCTTGAGATTGCAAAGCCTGAATAAGGCTCAATACTTTTTTGATGGCGTCGACAAAAGGCGACACTTGGGTTAATTGGGAGCCAATATGACAATGTACGCCTACGACATCAATGTGTGAAAGTTGGTGGGCGAGCGCGAATTCTTTCAGAGCCTGATCAGCAGCAATCCCGAATTTACTTTTCTTTAATCCCGTGGAAATGTAGGGATGGGTCTGTGGATCGATATCGGGATTGATGCGCAACGCGACCCGTGCCTTAACCTCCATGGTTTGAGCCACTTCATTGATTCGTTGGAGCTCCTCAGGGGATTCAACATTGAACATGAGGATATCGGATTTCAACGCATATCGAATTTCTTCTGAAGATTTTCCTACTCCGGCAAAGACCATCTTGTTAGACGGCACTCCGGCTTTTAACGCCCTATACAATTCCCCCCCTGACACGATATCTGCTCCACTGCCTTCTTTAGCCAAGAGCTTCAAAATAGCGATATTGGAGTTGGCCTTCATGGCATAAGCCACGATGTGGGGTATATTCTGAAACGCGCCATCAAATGCGTGGAAATGGCGGTGAATGGTTCGATGACTATAAATGTAGCAGGGGGTCCCCACTTGCTCGACAATGCGTTGAATAGGGACCTCTTCACAGAAAAGTTCATTCCCCTTGTAATGGAAATCATGCATAGTTTGTGGTCTCTTCAAAGATATCCCAATCACCTAATGCCATTTCGGAAATTGTGGCTTGGAAGGCTTCCTTCAATTTTCGATAGCGTAAGTTCGCATGAGGGGTTATAGCTTTTAGGATTTCTCCATCCAATAAGGTTTGAATCGCTTTTGGGGTCGCGTGTTTGAGGTTTTCAAAGTTGACCACGATGTCCATTTTAGCATCTTGAGCGGCTTGTTTAATGCGGGTCAATAGTTCACGTGCATTCAAATGGTCTAATGTTCCTTCTAACTCTATAAAGAGAGCCGCAAAGGCATCATGCCGACGGGCTTTGACATTCAGACACAGCTCCTGTTTTTTCGGGGGTTGCGATGTTTGTGGGAATAGGGCATTAGGAATCAATTGTTGCGTTTCAAATGTTGGAAGTTTGGCTTGGAGATTCTTGAGGACCTCGGCCAATGGAGACAGCCGCCCTTTTGGGGTAGATCGGCGGATGAGCTTCCGAAATTCCCAATTCATTTCCAATCTGGGAATGAAGCGTTGACTGGTATGGGCCACACGTTTCCAGATACACGGCCAGGAATAAAATTCATGGTTGGCCCAAAAAAATCCTTCTTGTAATTGTTCTGGAGTCATGCGTTTGGGTTTGTATACGACATGTTTGCCGTCATACTTCGACCAATCTTGATCAAAGATTCGACCTTCCCGTTTGTAACGTTCAAACAATGCGGTACCTGGAAGGGGGGTCAAAACATTAAAATACGCCAGTTCCACTTTATTGCGGGTGAGAAAATTAATCGCGGTTTCAAAGACCGATTCGTCATCATTATCGAAGCCGAATACGATGCCAGGGTTCACCATGATGCCATGATCGTGAAACATTTTAATTTGATCTTCAAATTTTCGAACTTGGTTGAATCCCTTGTTCGTCTCACCTAACGAATCTTCAGAAAGCGACTCCAATCCCACGAAAACTGAGACGCATCCGCTATCGGCAGCCAATTTCACCATTTCAGGGTCATCTCCAAGAAACAGGGTGGATTGACAACCCCATTTAATGTTGAGAGCTTTTAAGGCCTGCCATAATTCGCGGCAATAAGCCCTATGACTATTATGTAGATCATCGACAAAGGCGACGATAGACCCTTCTTCTAGTCCGACCCAAATTTTCAAGGACGTCGATAATGCGTGTAATAGGGATCCCTGAGTCATGCGTTCGACGATATCTGAACGAAGCCATTCTTTTGCATGTTTCAATTCTGCAATCACCTCTGGAACAGGACGGCGGCGGGTCGTTTTCCCATTAAAGGGCGACACGCTGCAAAATTCGCAATCAAAATGACATCCACGAGTGGTAAAACTGCATAATCGGGTCATATAGGAATCGGGACTCAACAATTCTATGCGTGGAGGCTTATAGTTATTTAAAGCCGGAAATTGATCCATCCGGTAAATACGCTTCAAGGCCCCCGCTTCGACATCTGCCATGACTTGTGGCCAGAGGTCCTCGGCTTCCCCACAGACAATGGCATCGCAATGTCTCAGGGCTTCGTCTGGACAATAGGTGGGATGAACACCTCCTAGCACTACCTTTTTGCCTCGGGCGCGAAACTCTTCGGCAATTTCGTAGGCACGAGGAGCATAACAAGTCATGACGGATAAGCCGACTAAATCACAAGGGGTCTCAAAATTGATGTCTGTGGTCGCTTCGTCGACAAGTTCGATGTCCCAGGTAGATGGGGTATACGCTGCAATTACTGGTAGAGAGAGTTTAGGAAACCAGATGGATCGGCGTTCACTCGCGGTCATATGATAAGGGTTATTGCGCGGGTAGGGATCTAATAATAAAAGCTTGGGGCGTGTCCCAATTAGGGATTCCGTAGTAGCCATTGATTTACTCCTTCAAAAACGCGACGTGTCAAATAATAAGAGTATAATTGTAGCGTGTAAGCGGTACTGTGAACAAATTTTATAAAAAGGCGTTGATGGTCTCATCGCGTTCCTATTGGATAGAAAATCGGAAGTTCAACACCGTTTTCCTCAATCGCAATCGTTTCGTCTGTGGAGAGCCCTCCTCCAGATTGAGTTTTCTCTCCCTGCTGCTTTCTCACTTTTGCCTCAATCCCGACATCCTCTGGAGGAATAGGGGATCCAACCGCTCCACACCCTAAAGGGAAGATAAGACAAATTACTGAGCAGAGCGACTTAATACTGTCATCCAATTCCAGAAGCTGGAATTTCATGATCATTGTTTTTTCTTGGTTAAAACTTTTGATTTGGGTCGTAATGCTGTTTTCCAAGCCTTAATTTGAGAAGCCACTTGGGCGGAAGCTGTTCCCCCCACGACATTTTTTTGGTTAATGGCTGCGCCCGGGGTGAGGATGCCTAAAGCCCCTTTATCAAAGGAAGAAGAGGCTTTAAATAAATCTTGTTGAGTCAAATCAAGAAGATCTCGGCCTTTGGCCAAGCATTCCCGGACTAAATTTCCCACAATATGATGCGATTCTCGAAAGGGGACGCCTTTTTTTACGAGGTAATCAGCGAGTTCTGTGGCCAAAAGAAAGCCTTCGGAGACTGCTTGGTTCATGGGTTCGGGCCGAACGGTCAGTTGAGCCAGCAGTTCGGCATAGATTTTGACTGATGTAGTGACCGTATCAATCGTGTCAAATAAGGGTTCCTTGTCTTCTTGAAGGTCACGATTATAGCTGAGAGGCAAGCCTTTGACTGTCGTTAAAAGGCTAAATAAATGCCCGTATACTCGACCAGTTTTCCCTCGAATGAGTTCCGGAATATCAGGATTCTTTTTCTGAGGCATCATGCTGCTGCCGGTACAAAATCCATCGGGTAGATCGACAAATTGAAATTCCTGGGAAGACCACAAAATCAATTCTTCACTTAGGCGTGAAAGGTGCATCATAATAATGGCGCATCCGCTCAACACTTCGATCACATAATCACGATCGGATACGGCATCTAAACTATTCTGGGTAAGGTGGGAGAATTTCAATAACGTAGCCGTATAATGGCGATCAATGGGGTAATTTGGTCCGGCCAATGCCCCGGATCCCAAAGGCATCACATTGATTCGGGCTAAGGCATCATGCAGCCGTCCTTTGTCGCGTTCCACCATTTCTACATAGGCCAACGCGTGATGGGCAAACAAGACAGGTTGAGCTCGTTGCAAGTGAGTATACCCCGGCATCATGACGGTTTGGTATCGTTCGGCTAAGGTCACCAAAGACCGCTGAAGCCGTCTAAGATCTTCTTGAAGATGTTGAAGGGCATCACGGAGATAAAGTCGAAGATCAAGTGTTACTTGGTCGTTCCGGCTTCGGCCCGTATGTAGTTTTCCTCCAAGGGGTCCAATAAGTTGCGTGAGCCCTCGTTCGATGCTCATGTGAACATCTTCGTCTTGGTTTTTCCATTGATGGCGACCAGCCCGAATGTCTTCTCGAATCTGATGAAGCCCCTTGATAATGGCCTGACTTTCACGTGAAGAGAGAACCTTCGCTCGTTGCAAAGTTTTGCAATGGGCGACACTGCCTTCAATGTCGTACTCGTAGAGTCGGCAATCAAATCCAATAGAGGCGGTAAAAGATTCGACCGAAGCATCAGTCTGGGTTTGGAATCGCCCACCCCAAAGTTTTGAAGGGCCGGAAATTTTTTTGTCAACTTTGTGACGGGAAGGCCTGTGATCTTTGTTCGCTGGCTTTGGTCGAGGTTTCTTCATCTGAGGAAGTGTTGACTAAATCGAAAGTAAATTAGAACCTAATGTTTGCGCAGAAACACTGTTGGTGTTTCCTGATGGAACGATCTGACGTTTGACAGAAATTCATGAATTCTATCTTCCCAACCATTCAAGCAAGATGGCTTTTTGTATATGCAGACGATTTTCTGCTTGGTCTAAGACGACCGATTGAGGCCCATCTAACACCTCGCCGGTAATTTCTTCTCCACGATGTGCTGGCAAACAATGAAGGACGACTGCACTCGGCTTGGCCTGTTTCATTAACTGACTATTCACTTGATACGGAGCAAATGCAGCCATGCGCGGCTGATGCTCAGCTTCTTGCCCCATGCTGATCCATACATCGGTATATATCGCATCGGCATTTTTTGCAGCCACCATGGGATCATGTGTGATTTCAATCCTGGCTCCCGATTCAATGCTTTCCGCCATAGCCTGCTTCACAATCCTGCTATCAGGTTCATACCCAGAGGGGCATCCCACAGAAACATGCATGCCAACTTTGGCTCCCATTTCAAGAAGCGAATGTGTAATATTGTTCCCATCGCCGATGTACGCTAGCTTTAACCCTTTGGCGCGCCCTTTTTTTTCTACAATAGTGAGAAGGTCTGCGAGTGCTTGGCAGGGATGGCAATGATCAGTTAATCCATTAATTACTGGGATCGAAGTATGCTGTGCCCATTCCTCCAATGCCGATTGGTTAAATGTTCTGACCACTAACCCATCGACGTAACGGGAGAGGACTTTGGCAGTATCCGCTAAACTTTCTCCCCGGCTGAGTTGTATTTTTTCTGATGCCAAAAAGAGGGCTTGCCCACCCAATTGATTCATGCCGGCTTCAAAGGAAACACGGGTGCGAGTCGACGGTTTTTCAAAGATGAGTCCTAAGGTTTTTCCTTTAAGAGGAAAAGTTGGCCTGCCCTTGCCATGCGACACCTTCAATTTTTTAGCCAGGCTGATCAAGTCCCCAATTTTTTTCCTGGGGATATCCGCAATGGTCAAAAGATCTTTCGGAAGTTGGTGGGCTTTCTTTCCTGAGCCCGAGGAAGCGCGAGGACTTCGTTTAGACAGACGAGTTGGGGCCATGTTTATTTCCGTTTGGAAAGGATGTCAGAGAGGACAGCCATCAATCGATTAATTTGGTCGTGGCTAATGATCAAAGGTGGCACGAAACGGAGCACACGGCCCATCGTGCAATTAATGAGTACTCGACGTTCAAGACATTCCAGAACGAGGGGTTTTCCCTCAATGGATAATTCCAATCCCTGTAACAGCCCCATGCCGCGAACTTCACGAATACAAGAAAATTGTTGAGAAAGATTGGTTAACGTCTTGGCCAAGTATTCCCCTGCCGAACGACTTTGTTCGAGTTTTCCTCCATTGAGGAGTAAATCCATGACTTTTAAGGCAGCGGCACAGGCCAATGGATTTCCGCCAAACGTGGACGCGTGAGTGCCAGGATTAAAAGCCGCGGCTACTGTTTCTGTGGCTAGGCAGGCACCGATGGGAATTCCCCCACCAAGGCCTTTGGCCAGCGTCATGATATCCGGCTGGATGCCAAAATGTTCATACGCGAATAGGGTCCCCGTCCTGCCCATCCCAGTCTGGACTTCGTCAAATATGAGAAGAATTTGCCGTTCGTTGCAAAGACTTCGAACTTTCTTTAGATAGTCAAAATCCGGAACCACCACCCCGCCTTCTGCCTGAATTGGTTCCAGCATAATAGCAGCCGTTTGGGGAGTAAGAGTCGCTTCTAATGTTTCGAAATCATTAAAAGGCACATATCGAAATCCAGGAACTAATGGACCGAATCCTTCTTGTAAGGCTGGTTGGCCAGTAGCCGAAAGGCTGGCCAAAGTCCGTCCATGAAAGGAGTTCAACATAGTCAGAATTTCAACCCGTTCTGCGCCGAAGATTTGAGTTGCGTAGCGTCTGGCTAATTTGATCGCGGCTTCATTGGCTTCTGTTCCGCTATTACAAAAGAATACTTTGTCAGCAAAGGAATGCTCGACGAGCTGTTCGGCTAATTGGGTTTGCGGTTGGGTATAAAACAGATTGGAGGTATGGATCAGTTGTCGCGCTTGTCGGGTTATGGCCTCTACGACATCTGGATGTGCATGGCCTAGGATATTCACCGCAATGCCGGCCACGCAGTCAAGATATTCACGGCCTTCGGCATCATAAACCAGACATCCCTGGCCTCGTTCAATAGTGAGCGGAAGGCGGCTATAGGTATTCATTAAATATCGTGCTGCGTTTTCTTGAATTTCGGTAGCAATCATATTCATAAAACCCGCGTGAATACAGGCGAATCTATCATATGGTTTCTTCCATCCGCAATGAGAATCTGAGATGGGAGTGTTGAATGATAACGTTTCTCATGAGCAGATGAGCCCACATGGGAAGGAAGACCGAGATGAATTTCTTTCCTCTTGCTCCTGACTCCTTACTGAGTCAGGGAACGCGGTCTTCCTTACTTCATCCTGAAAAATGGGCCATTTGAGACCCGAGAAAGAAACCTACATGCCCTAGATTTTGGTGAAGTAATCCAATGGGGAGGCGATTCGAGAGTGCGTCAGCCTGAGGTTTAGAGGAAACCGGGTTGGGAGCTAGTTTTCACTATTTGTCTGGCGACGAAGATCGTAAGCTAGGCCAATTTTGCTCAGTGTCCAAATCAACCACTTTGACGGATCGAAATTATACCATCGGATGCCATTGCGATAATCACTTTGATACATGTGGTGATAATTGTGATAGCCCTCCCCAAAGGTAAGAAGGGAAATCCACCAACTGTCTCTGCTGGAATTTGACGTGCCGTGTGGTTGATCACCCCAAATGTGGCAGATGGAATTAATGAAAAAAGTGGAGTTTAGAACAAAGAAGGTGCGAGCCAAACCTGCTAACAGGAAGCAGCCAATTCCCCCTATCCAGCCGTTGTAAATCAATCCGACCACAAAAGGCAGGAAGAGACCGGTCAAGACAATCGGAAGATAATACCGATTTTGCCATACGATTAAAGGATCTTGTAGGAGACGAGTGGCATATTTTGGATCACGGTTGGGGTCTTTCCAAAAAATCCACCCACAGTGACTATGCCAAAATCCCAATGTCGCATTGTAGGGATCTTCTTTTTGATCACAACGAGCGTGATGCCTGATATGATCACCCGCCCATCGCAATGCTGAATTTTCTAAGGCCATCCCTCCTGCAATTAAAAAAGCAAATCTGACCCAATCCGGGCATTTAAAGCTTCGGTGGGTAATCAAGCGATGATACCCGACTGTTATACCAAGTCCCGTGATCATGTATAACGATACAAACATTGTCCAATCGACCCACGTAAAATCGTAGAAATAGGCATACAGAGGCAATCCGACAATGGTGGCCAGCACAATTAATCCAAAAAGGATCATAGTGGGATAATCTCGTTGAGGTGTCCCTGCTTTGGAAGGGTCTAAAGTTCTTGACATAACGGAAATGTCCTCAGGTATCTCTCACCAATTATCCTTGCGGTAAAATTCTTCCGGCAGAGGCATGATCCATGTGAGAGGGATCAGTTAATCGAGAAAACATTTAAGATGGTAACTCTTTTACAGGAAAGTGGTTAACTACTTTTAAAATTTACAGGGTAAGACCTGCCCCTACAAAAGAGCTGGGTGAGAATACACCCTAGTGCCTTCCTTGTAAAGGGGGAAAACAATGACTATTTTTCCCCTCTCCACCATTTTACCAGACTAATCTGAAAAATCTAGTGGATTTTTTCAGATGCACGTCGACCAGCTCGTTTCTCTTAGGGGCAAGCAATCAAAAGATGCCTAAATTTAATACTTATACGTGTCGTCTTTGAACGGGCCTTCAACTGGCACATGGATATAATCAGCTTGGGTTTGAGTAAGTTTTGTTAAGACTCCTCCAAACCCACGAACCATATGGGCGGCCACTTCTTCATCCAAAATTTTCGGAAGTACTTGGACCGTTGGAGTTTCGGGTTCCACATGGTCGGCATACTTTCGTTCGTAAAGATAGATCTGCGCTAAGACCTGATTGGAAAATGATCCATCCATAATACGCGAAGGGTGACCGGTGGCATTACCCAAATTTACCAATCGTCCCTCTGATAATAAAATCAAGTAATCCTTGGCTTCTTTATTTCGGTAGACTTTGTGGACCTGCGGTTTGACTTCTTCCCATTCCCAATTCTTCCGCATGTAGGCGGTGTCGATTTCATTGTCGAAATGTCCAATGTTGCACACGACCGCCCCACATTTTAGCGCTCGCAACATGGACGAATCGCAAACATTTAGGTTGCCTGTGGTGGTGACAACCAAATCGGTATGGCCCAACAGTTGTTGGTTGGTTTCTTCGACTTTGCCGGTATTGACCCCATTTTTGTAAGGCGAAACAACTTCAAATCCATCCATGCAGGCTTGCATAGCACAAATAGGATCAATTTCTGAAATTTTGACAATCATACCTTCTTGGCGAAGCGATTGAGCTGATCCCTTCCCCACATCACCGTAGCCAATGACGAGTGCTTTTTTCCCAGCGAGCAAATGATCAGTGCCCCGTTTGATGGCATCATTTAGGCTGTGACGGCACCCATATTTATTGTCATTTTTTGACTTGGTGACGGAGTCATTTACGTTGATGGCGGGAACTTTCAAGGTGCCATTTTTTAACATTTCTTGTAACCGATGCACTCCTGTGGTGGTTTCCTCTGTAATGCCATGAATGTGATCCAGCATGGCGGGGTACTTATCATGAAGCATCATCGTGAGGTCGCCGCCATCATCCAAGACCATGTTGGCATCCCAAGGTTTCCCATCTTTTAATATGGTTTGCTCAAGACACCAATCATATTCTTCTGCCGTTTCTCCCTTCCAGGCAAAGACGGGAATGCCTTTAGCTGCAATGGCTGCGGCCGCATGATCTTGCGTGGAGAAAATGTTGCAAGAAGACCAGCGAACTTCCGCGCCTAGTTCGATCAGGGTTTCAATCAACACTCCGGTCTGGATGGTCATATGAATACAACCTAAAATTTTGGCACCTTTCAGGGGTTGGGAGTCCCGGTATTTATCTCGAAGGGCCATCAAGGCAGGCATTTCTGTTTCAGCAATCTGCAGTTCTTTACGGCCCCAGGCCGCTAAATTAATATCAGCAACTTTATAGTCTTGTGTGGTGGTTTCCAATGTGCTGGCAGTACTCATAATGTTTGCTCCCTTTGTTCGTCTGTATGTCTAGCTCTGTGTCCGATTAATGAAGAAATATGGATTGCAGAAGGAAAGAAGCCTCTCCTTCCCCTCCGATTTCACGAAACGTTTTCTATTGGAAAATTATAACCCAGCTTCCCGTCGTAGCAAGGCAGCTTTGTCTGTTTTTTCCCAGCTAAACCCTGGTTCGTTTCGCCCAAAATGTCCATAGGCCGCTGTTTGTTTGTAGATGGGGCGGCGCAATTTGAGGTGTTCGATAATACCTTTTGGGGTTAGGGTAAAATGTTTGCGCACCAATTTTTCAATGCGCTCCACATTAGTTTTTTCTGTTCCTTTGGTATCCACCAAGACTGAAACAGGTTCAGCAACGCCAATGGCGTAGGCCAATTGCACTTCACATTTTTCAGCTAACTTGGCCGCAATGATATTTTTGGCAATGTATCGGGCCATGTAGGAGGCCGACCGATCGACTTTACTCGGATCTTTTCCAGAAAAAGCCCCTCCACCATGGCTACCGACTCCTCCGTAAGTATCTACAATAATTTTTCGTCCGGTTAATCCCGCGTCGCCCATTGGTCCTCCAACGACAAATCGTCCTGTTGGATTAATGTGGAATTTGATATTTTTTGGGTTAAACAGTTTCTTGGGCATGACGGGAATTATCACTTTCTCCATGATATCTTTTTCGATCTTCTTTGATGTGACTGCGTCACTATGTTGGGAAGAAACCACGATGGTATCGATTCTAACGGGTTTGCCATTTTTGTATTCAATGGTGACCTGGGCCTTCCCATCGGGACGGACCCAATTCAAAATGTTTTTCTTGCGCACTTCAGCTAAACGTCGGGTCAGGCGGTGGGCGAGGACAATCGTCATAGGCATGAGCTCAGCGGTTTCATTGGAAGCGTAACCAAACATCAGACCTTGATCCCCAGCTCCTCCTGTATCTACACCCATCGCGATATCCCCGGACTGGTTATCAATTGATGTCAAGACCGAGCAAGTACGGTGGTCAAAGCCCCAGGTGGCATCGGAATACCCAACGCCTTTAATTGTCTCTCGAATAATATCAGGGATCTCCACATAGGCTTTGGTGGAAATTTCACCAGCAACAAATGCAATTCCAGTGGTAATCAACGTTTCACAGGCTACCCGACAGTTCTTATCTTTAGCCATTATGGCATCCAAAATAGCATCAGAAATCTGGTCAGCAATTTTATCCGGATGTCCTTCTGTGACTGATTCAGACGTAAACAGATAACTGGATTGTCTCATCAAATCCCCCTACCAGGTTTGTTGAGCCTCATGCTCCTCTCGGGCCAAGACCCTAAGTGAATAATGCAAATCCCAAAACCCATAATATACGCCAAAGCCGGGTATTTATGCAAAATTTTACCAAAAAATTCGCGATGCTAGGGATTGGGAATGCCGTATTGGGAAGAATTCTTACCCTTTTTCGGAATTCAGCAGGTAGAACTTGAAGGCCTGTCACTACTTTTAGGCAAGGGTTTTAAAAGAAACCCTTCTCCTCCCAAAAGATTAAACCTTCCTCGGCGATGACGGCATGAAGAATTGGTTCTTTCCTTAATTTTCCTTTGGGTAAATTTAAAAAGCCAATATGGTTGTAATGAAAATACTTAGGCGCTAATTCAGCCGTCCATATTAAATTGATACTGAAAACTTGGAGTCAAAAACAATTGAAAAATAGACGGTTTTCTCAATTAAGTGAAGTGTGTCTCCCCGTGAGTCTGGCTTGCATAACGGAAATTCAGGGTGGTAAGATCCGCTGTTTAATTACGGAAAAATATTAGGTATATCGACCAATTCCCTGGCGAGAAAGGCGAGCTGCGTATTGTCGCTTTTTTTCTTGGGATATTCGGTAAGGAGGCTCGTGAATGTATAAAACTATATATGTCCCGGTCGATAATTCTGACCATTCTAATATGGCTGTCGATCTGGGAGTCCAATTCGCCAAGGTATTTGGATCAAAAATCGTGGGGAGTCATGTGTATGCCGCCAAGATGCATGATAAACGATTTAAGCAAATGGAAGCCGGCCTCCCTGAAGAATATCATGATGAGAAGGAGTTGGATCGACAACGTCAAATACATGATTCTCTCATTACGCGTGGGCTCCAAATTATTACCGATTCGTATTTGGATTATGTTGACGAAAAGTGTGCCGAAGCCAACATTCCCTTGGAACGCCGCTCCTTAGAAGGGCGCAATTGGAAGGCTCTCGCCGAAGATATCACGAAAAATGGGTATGACCTCACCATTATGGGGGCCTTGGGGGTTGGTGCGGTCAAGGATTCAATTATTGGAAGCAATACAGAGAGGGTCATTCGCCGAGTTCGTAACTCAGATATGTTTATTGTGAAAGACACCAAACCCATGAATGGTGGAAAAATCGTCGTGGCGGTCGATGGGAGCCATTATTCATTCGGGGGCTTAAAAACGGCCCTAGCTCTTGGAAAAGCCTTGAATAAGCCGGTGGAAGCGATTTCTGCATTTGACCCTTATTTCCACTATGCGGCATTCCATAGTATTTCCGGGGTTTTGAATGAAGAAGCTGGGAAGGTCTTTCGGTTTAAAGAACAAGAAAAGTTGCATGAAGAAGTGATTGACAGTGGATTGGCAAAAATCTACCAATCACACTTAGATGTTTCTCGTGACGTCGCACAGGACGAGGGGGCAGATATTAAGACCACCCTTTTGGATGGCAAGGCCTTTGAGAAGGTGATCCAATATGTTCGTAAAGAGCAGCCCTGGCTCCTTATTGTTGGTAGAATTGGGGTCCATAGTGATGATGATATGGATATTGGCAGCAATACGGAAAATCTCTTACGTTCCGCTTCATGCAATGTTTTGGTCTCCAACAGAAAATTTGTTCCGCCTATTGATACCCAAGCCGAATACACCATTGCCTGGACAGAAGAAGCCCTCCGCCGAATGGAGAAAATACCTGTGTTTGCAAGAGGTGTCGCAAAAACGGCTATTCATCGCTATGCCATTGAAAAAGGACATACCATTATTAGTAATTCTGTTATTGATGATGCAGTGGGTGATATTCTCCCTAAAGGGGCCATGGATGCGATGAAAAATCTTGGCGGAACCTTGGATGCTGCAGGAGTTGATCGGAATGCCATGCAAGCTGACAATGAAGTGGCGCAAGATTTAATGGGATCGACAATGAGTGGCATGATGGCTCAGGTCGTAGAAGAAAAACCAGTTACTACCAACCCCTTAAGTCCAGTGAATCAAAACTATTTAGATCGCATGTCACGAGACTATTATGTGTGTGGCGGGTGCGGTTACATTGGAAAAGGGGCTCATCCGGTCTTATGCCCGGTGTGTGGTCTGGATGGGGCACAATTTAAACAAGTTGATAAATCCATTTTCGATGCGGCCGCTCAAGCTGAGGGTGGGCTGGAGACCGAAGTCGCATATGATGATATCCCCATGCAATGGACCAAAGATTCTCGGGAAGCTATTCGGGCGGTTCCTGCAGGATTTCAGCGTCGGCGGGCGAAAGCCAAGATTGAAAAGACCGCGAGGAAATTAGGAATGACAACTATCACGTTGGAGTATGCGGCCCCGATGATCCAAGAGGCGGCGGCTGAAGATTATACCCCAATTTTTGCCAATAAAACTGTAGGGGAGGCCTCAGCCATGGGTTCTGACTCCAGCGATGATGAAGAAAGCAAGACGAATGGAGTAGATCCATACATCTGGGAACCTGATGCCCTCCAACGACTTGAACGGGCTCCAGCCGGCTTTATGCGGGATTGCACCAAAGCCTTAATCATCAAGCATGCGGAAAAAATGGGTACGACGACCATTACCCTCGACGTGGCCAACCAAGGTATTGAGCAAGCGAAGGAAACCATGGAGGAAGCCATGAAAACGGGAAATGTCAAAGACATTGTCGCCAAGTTGACCGGTACAGGGGCTCCTTCGGAAGCTCAATCCGGAGCTGGCAATAATGGGTAAATCTCTTCCGGTTCTTGATTCATTCTTCAATAGTTTATCATCGTTAGGGTCCAAGTCCATCTCGAGGTTTGAATCGGTAGGACCGACTGGCGAGGCCCCGAGTGATGGCAGGACCGTTGATGATTTCAAACCCTACCTTGTCGCGCTGAATCTCACCAGTCGCTGTAATCTTAAGTGCGATCATTGTTATTTGGATGCCACAACCAAGATGAGTGGCGGGCAAGATGAACTCACCACAGAAGAATGCTTTCGTCTGATCGATCAAATTGCAGAAGTGAATCCTGGGAGTCTGCTGGTGATAACGGGTGGTGAACCGTTAGTGCGGCCAGATATTTTAGAGATTGCTCGTCATGCGGTAAAACATCAATTTATGGTTGTCTTTGGCACAAACGGCATGTTGATTGACGATGCGATGGCGAAGGAAATGGTGGATATTGGTGTCATGGGAGTCGGTATTAGTATTGATTCACTTGATCCTGCCAAACACAATTTGTTTCGTGGATTGCCGAATGCCTGGGAAGGGGCGTTAGCTGGTATCGAAGCGTGCAAACGTAATGGTCTACAGTTCCAGGTGCATTTCAGTGCTCAACCGATGAATTATCAAGAATTGCCAGCCGTGATTGATTGGTCACATGATCTTGGAGCCAAAGTGTTGAATGTGTTTTTTATGGTTTGTACGGGTCGCGGAGAAGAGCTCACTGACATTACGCCTTCCCAATATGAAGAAGTGTTAAGCCATTTGATAGAAAGCCAAGATAAATACCAGGATATGTTGGTTCGGGCCAGATGTGCACCACATTTCAAACGCCTAGCCTATGAAAAGGATCCGAACTCTCCTATCACAAAAGCACAAGGTTACATGGGGGGTGGGTGTCTGGCTGGGACAAACTATGCGAGGGTCACACCCAACGGAGATTTGACGCCTTGTCCCTACATGCCGTTGTCTGCCGGGAACATTCGTGATAACAGTTTTGTTGATTTATGGGAGAAGTCGGAGGTCTTCGATTCCTTTCGGTATCCCCATTTAAAAGGCAAGTGCGGAGATTGTGAGTACAGCGAAATTTGTGGTGGCTGTCGGGCACGCCCCTATGTCGATCACGGGGATTGGATGGATGAAGATGAGTGGTGTCTGTATACCCCAAAGGGTGGAGAGAAGATTCAGGTTGCCTTTAATGTGCCGGAAGCGTCATCTGTGGAATGGGATCAAGCGTCGGAAGAACGGTTAAGCCGCATTCCGTATTTCTTGCGGGCAATGGTCAAAAAAGGTGTAGAACGTCACGCCATTGAACAGGGTATCCCCGTTGTCACTATTGAATTAATGGAAGAACTCCGCAAGCGCCGATTTGGAAACGAAAAACCGGTCTTTAAGTTTTAATGGAATCCCTTCTTGGGGTCATAACCGACCTCAACCAACTCATTCCTATTTTAGTTCATTGGCTTCACTTACTCACGGCAGTCGTGTGGATCGGCGGTCTTGCCTTCTTGGTCATGGCGGTGACTCCTTGCCTAAAAACGACGGTCCCAAAAGAATATATCAAGCCCATATCAGAAACCTTTTATAAGCAATATAAACGGGTGGTGGGAATACTCTTGATTGTTATTCTCTTTACCGGTGGGGTTAATCTCCACTATGTCAGTCAGGGAATGCTGATGGCGACTGGAGAAGGGGTAGCCCACCATGCCAAATATCTCACCGTTTTTTTTATTAAATTGTTCTTGGTACTGGGGGTTCTAACTATTTTCCTCTATACCATCATTTTTAAAAACGAACCGACCGGCCAAGAAGATCAAGAAGAGTTGGATGAAATGGCTGTCGAGCCAGTGCCTTTTCAGCGGGTAGCTTTGTGGATGGGAGTCTTTATTATTTTATGTGCTGCGGCCATGAAGCATCTTCATACCTGATAAAAATATTTGGATCAACGCCAACTTAAAAAAGTATCCCCCTAAATTCCTTCCTTCAGCACAAATACCAATTGATCGCATACCTCCAAATTACCTAGGACTGAAAAAGGGTTTGTTCTTCATAAAGGCAAAAATCAACAATTTGGGGATAAACGCAATGGGCAAAAAGTTTTGAAGCAGCCTGGATTAGTGATGGGAATCATGAGCATGATCATGTTTCTCGCGGGAATTTCAGAACTCTGTGCTAAGGGCCCAGAGAACCTAGATGATCCAGAAACGGTCATTCGACGGATCGTCAAAGCCAATGCCGAAATGGATTTGAAGACTCTTGAAACACATATGGCGGTGGATGAGGATACGGTAGGTTATACCATTGGTGGTCGTAAATACATTGGGTGGAAGGACGTCAAGCAAGCCTTTGAAGAAGAGTTTTCTATGCTCAGTGGCCTGACCATTGATATTCTGAACCTTAAAGTCTGGCAACAAGGGGAGGTTGCCTGGTTTGCCATGGAAATTGATTATAACCGCCAAGTGCAAACGGCTGATGGCCCAGTCAAGAAAACCTGGCCTTTGCGCGATACGGGGGTCTTGAATCGTCGTGATGGTAAGTGGATGCTCGTTAATTGGCACGAATCTATGCGGGAACCCATCAAACCATTGGCTCCCGATCGGGCTGCCCAGCCCACCGGAGCTAGCTCCAATTCGGTGGAGGTCAACCTGGCCGGCAAATGGGAAATTCAAGAAGAAGACAAAGCCTATCAAGCAACCTTAGACGCCAAGGGCAATGGTCCGTACACCTGGCAAGAAGGCCGAATCCAGACGGAAAAAGTAGAAGACCGTCTTTGGTCTGGAACATGGCATCAAAAGGGCAATGATCGAGAAGGCGGATTTGAGGTGCTCTTATCAGAAGATGGAACAATTGCCAAAGGGGTCTGGTGGTATTTGCGAGTCGGCACACAAAAAAATATTCCCCCACGTGAATGGGGTGGGTCTTACAAAATCAAACGCTTATCTCCTCTCCCTACCTCATAAAACGAAAAATTCTCAAATGTACCCTGGGTGATTAAGGAATCATTCTCCTCCAGGTTTACAATGATTCCCTACAAAAGGGTTCCAGTCTCTCACCACCTTTTCTTCGGTTTTTCGGGCTCTGTTGCCCGGCCTCCACAAAATTTCAGAAACGCATAATAACCTTCTTTAACCCGTTCAAGCTCCCTCCAGCCTTGCCCCTTCGTATGGGGAATCGATCGTGAATAATGACTCCAGTATGGTGTGCAACACCAAGCGTTCAAGGGTCAATGCATGAAAATGTGAATCATGGCCAGTGTCGTAGCAGATTCTTAGGTGGCAATTCTTACTAAAGAAGGAGGTTCTCAATGATAGGAACAAGTAGTACTACAATCAGGTCGCTTTCTTTGCTGGATATCAAGGCTTTCGCTATTTTTGGTTGTGTATGGTTTATGGCTGCCCAACCAGTCCTGGCACAATCATCAGATGATACCAAGCCATCTGATAGGAAAGTTGTGGAACAAAAACGAGTAGAAAAAAATATCCCAGGCACCTATCACTATGAATCACAATATGAAATGACGGAAGATGGAAAGGGAAATTATCACTCAACGTATGAAAGCCAGAAAAACGAATGGTTTTGCTGCATGGATTGGTTTTCTTCCGAGGAGAGAGAGTCTTCAACAACAGAGAAGTCTTAATGCTCATTGAGACAGGTAAGAATGACCGGAAAATCTCTCATTAGATAATCTCCTTCAAATTGTTTCCGAAAAGGCAGCTGGGAACTTGTCCAGCTGTCTTCGGCGACTCTCCTATACTTTTTCCTCTATTACCCTAAAATCATTTCTTCCAAAATCTAGGCAGATATTTAGGGGATTTGCTACAGTATTGAAGGACTGGATCACTTGTTCCAATCTTATCTACTCATTCATCCTAAAAAGGGATACGATTTCTCTATGGTTCGAGCATCCCATACCCAATCCCGCCAGCCACGGTCACGGAAAGGCCAGGCGCCAAACACCGAGCCACTTCCTTTGAACATTCCTGAAAATGGAGATATCGAAGACTTACTGCCACATAAACCGGTCGTGGTCATTGTGGGGCGACCGAATGTTGGCAAGTCCACCCTGTTTAACCGGATTGTGGGGCATCGGACGGCCATTGTGGATGATGTGTCCGGGGTCACTCGTGACCGAAATATGGCGGAGTGCGAATATCAAAACCGCATGTTTACGCTGGTCGATACCGGAGGTTTAGACCTCAATGCAGAAGATGTCATCGTGTCACAGATCAAAGAACAAACCCAAGCTGCTATGGCTGAAGCCGACTTAGTCATTGCTGTCATGGATGGTCGGGTTGGATTATCTCCATTGGATATTGAGCTGGCCGACCTTCTACGGCCCGTTACCAAACCGGTCTTTCTGGCTGTCAATAAAATAGATACGCCAAAATCTGAGCCACTCCTTGCGGAGTTTTACCAGTTGGGTATGAGGGACATTTTTCCGGTCTCTGCTGAAGGTGGGATGGGAGTAGATGAATTACTCGAAGCGCTTATGCCCTATCTGCCTCAAGTTCCTGACGAGTCGGAACAACTTGAGATACCTCGTATTGCGGTAGTCGGAAGGCCAAATGTCGGCAAGTCGACTTTGGTCAATGCTATTTTAGGAGAACAACGCCTCATTGTCAGCGACATCCCCGGGACGACACGTGATCCTATTGATTCGCTCCTTGTTCGTGAAGGCCAAAGCTATATCTTTACTGATACGGCGGGAATTCGCAGGCGAGGCCGCATTGATCGAGGCATTGAAGGGTACAGCGTGGTGCGGGCGATGCGGGCATTAGGTCGTTCGGATGTCGCGGTCTTGGTATTAGACGGAATAGAAGGCGTCACCGAGCAGGACACCAAAATTGCTGGACTGATTAATAAGCAAGGAAGAGGCTGTGTCATCCTCGTGAATAAATGGGATGTGCGTGAAGATGATCCTGAAGCACATCCTGCCTACAATTTAGCGCTATCTCGAAGGTTTCCCTTCTTTGCCCATGTTCCGGTAGTCTTCGGCGCGGCCGTACAATCCGAAACGCTCCCACGCTTGTTTTCAAAAATTGATCAGGTGGTGAGCTTTTTTGCGAAACGCATTCAGACACGTAAGCTCAATTTGTTCCTTCAACAACTCCTGGAAAAAAATCCTATTGCTTTGCACCGCGGGAATCCCAAAAAATCCATGTTCATAACACAAGTCGCCACCAAACCTCCAACGTTTGCCTTATTTGTCAAGGGAGCTGAAAAGATCCCCACAGCGTATCTCAGGTATTTAGAAAATTCCATTCGGGCTGAATATGGCTTTCAGGGAATCCCGATCAAAATTTTATTGCGAGGCAGGTAAGACTATTAAAAAGGGAAAAGGAAAAAACAAAGAAGTGGGACGAGATAAGAAAAGGTAAACCGTGTTGAAATTGATCAACTGTTTTCCATTTCAAAGAAGGTGGCCTCTTTTGACAGGCCTAATTTTTTTATTAAGCTGTAATTTGGTTGGTGCGGAAGATATAGTTGAGGTTTCATCCCAACCGGACATTGAGCAAGGACAAGAAATCTATCAACTGCATTGCTTGTCATGTCATGGAGTGAAAGGACACGGAGATGGCCCACGAGCGACTACCTTAGCTCCACGACCTGGAAATCTCGTCTCTGCAGCCACTTCAAGTAAAACAGATGAAGAACTTCTGATAGTTATTACTAAAGGGGTTCCACGCACGGCCATGATCGGGTGGGAAGACCAACTTTCTCTTGATGATCGCCGTAACGTACTCGCCTACATCCGTTCCCTCGTCCATTTCCCATAGGAATTCCTTCTTGGAATTGTAGTCACATGCGGCTTAAGGCCTGGAAATATTCCACGAAGGCATGCATGCCGCCCGAGGCTTGGCCCCAGTCAAAAAATTCATTCGGCGCATGGTAACCATGTTCCGGCAGGCTCAACCCCATAAACAATATGGGCACTTTCCAGGCACGCTGTAACGTGGCCACCGCTCCGATAGACCCACCTTCTCTCACAAACACCGGCCGGCGGCCGAAACTTTTTTCCACAGCATCTTGTAAGGCGTCGGCATAGGGTCCTTCGGAAATCCCTCGAAAGGGTTCCAACGCCTCCTCATTGATCACTTCGATATCAGGGTTTCGCGCCCGAAGATGCTTTTTTAAGAGACGAAAGATCTTTTGAGGGTTTTGATTAGGGACTAACCTCATACTTACTTTAAGTTCACCCCAAGCGGGAACAATGGTCTTCACGCCAGGTCCGGTGTGCCCTCCCGTTAAGCCATGCACTTCAAACGTGGGCCAGGCCCAAATGCGTTTCAGTAATTCTTTGGGATCGGACGTTCTTAGCGAACGGAGTTGATAGGCTTCTTTAAACTTTCGTACCTGAAACCCGGAGGCCACAAAATCTTTCATTTCTGCACGAGTAGGCGGCACCACCTCATCATAAAATCCTGGAATTTTCACTCGTCCGGTTTTAGCATCGACGCATGAGTAGGCGGCATCACATAATTCTGCCAGGGGATTGCGGGCGCCCCCTCCGGTGAGCCCTGAATGAATATCGGTTTCTCCCGTTCGGAGGATTAGTCGAGCCACCAATAAACCGCGGAGCCCACAGGACAAGGCGGGCCGGTTCTTGGCGACCCAAATGGTATCAGAGATTAACACCGAATCAGAGGGGGGGACGGTTTTGCGATTGCGCAAAACCTCGGAAAAATTTGGGCTACCAATTTCTTCTTCTAATTCCCAGAGCACACGAATGTTGAGAGGAATGCCAGCCTCCCGGGCAAAACGTGCAGCAAACATCGCTGAGAGGGCAGGGCCTTTATCGTCGGTCGTCCCTCGACCACCATAACGGTCGCCATCTTTATGAAATATAAATGGCGCCTGTCGCCATTCAGGTTCCTTGGCAGGTTGAACATCCAGGTGATTGTAAATGGTCACAGATGGATATTTCCGACCCGCCCACCATTCGCCAGCCACACTGGGATGCCCCTTGGTCTCGACGATTGCCGCTCGTGCCCCTAATCGTTCTAGATAATTCACAGCCAATTTAGCCATCTTTTGCATGTCAGAGGCGTGGTCAGGGTCAGAACTCACTGACGGAGTTTCCACCATCTGTCCCAACATATCTTCAAAATTTTTGCGTCCCGCCTGTATGTAACTGGTCAATTGAGAATTATGAAACGCCATGATGAAACAATCCTTTTTATCTAGAAGTCAGGAGAAAAGATTTTGAGCTTGCAGATAACCGAAAGTAATCTTGATGGAAAGATGATTGAAAATAGTCCATTCTCTTCATTTAGCCAACAGAAAATGGAACAGGCGCGAAGGTAATGATAAAAATAATGAGGGCTCCCCAGGCTACCCATTGTCTGCCTTTTCCTAATCCGACATCTGGGTCCGTGATCGGAGGATGAGCGAGTCCGACAATACCAGCCATCCCAACCCATACAATCCATCCAGGCCAACCTGTGAGGCCTAGATAGATCAAAATAGGCACAGTGACATAGGCCAATTGTCGTTGTTGTCTCCCTAGAACGGCGAAAGCCACATGTCCTCCGTCCAGTTGCCCTAAAGGTAGTAGATTGATGGCGGTCACAAAAAACCCAAACCATGCTGCAAACGCAATCGGATGTAGAACAAGGTCGTGTGTAGATGGAATAGGCCCAAACATCAGCCAGGCAAACCATTGTAAGAGAAGCGGTTCACCCAATTGGAGGCCGAAGGCATGTTCTCTGGGAACGACATAAGAAAATGAGAGTCCAATGATAACCGCAATTACAGCGGCAATAAATCCAGCAATGGGTCCTGCCACTCCGATATCAAACAACGCTCGTCGTTTCATAATAGGAGAGCGCATACGAATAACAGCTCCGAAGGTCCCAATGAATTGAGGCGGTCCAGGGATGAATAAGGGAAAGGAGGCTGGCACACGATGGATGCGGGCGAGCAAATAATGGCCCAGTTCATGTATGACCAAAATTCCCAAGAGGGTTGCTGCGAAGGGTAAGCCCTTTAATAAGGAATCAGGATATTTAGTGAGAAAGTCCCAGGCCCCTGTCACTGGCTTTGTATTAACCTGATAGGCGCCCGCCCATAGTGTGGTAAACACGGTGAGACAGAATAGGAGAATGGGTAGCCCCCAGGCTGAAAATGTACTCGGTGGTGGGGGTGGCTCATAATAAAAGGGGTGGTGGGGTATTTCCATTCTTTCAGGCTTGGTGTGAAGCATCTGATTGAGAATGACTTCATCCTGTGCTTTGGTTCCAATGAGGGAGCCAGAAGGTACCGATTGAAGGTTATCCTGTGTGTCAGAGTCACCAGTAACTTCCCCATGTTTAGGGTGAGAATTGGCCAGTGCCCTTATTCGCCGCTGAGTCTGCAGCATACGTTTGAGAATACGTTCTTTCTGTTCGGTGGGTATGATGGGCTCCTCTGAAGATGGAGGCAGATTTTCAGTATACGGTTTCCGGGGTATATCCATGGCTTCCTGGGCCTGGTTGGGGGCCCATTGGATGCGATGTTGGTTCTGGAGCATCCGTTTCCGAATAGCTTCATCCTTAGAAATTGGGGCAAGGCCTGATTCTGAAGAAATCTCCTCAGAAGTGTCACCGGGTGCAGAATTTGAGGGTTGCGGATTCGTGGAGGCGTCAGGAGGGGGCGTTGGTGTTTGAGGAGAGACGTCCTGGTATTGTTGATCATCCATGTCCGAGGAAGGTGTCATGGGACAATTAAAGTCCTTCTACCCATTCATTCGGTTAGCCGAAGGTATTGTGTATCTGTTCCTCGGCTACGGTAGTTGAAGGGCCGTGACCAGGAAATAAGACCGTCTCCTTGGAAAGGTGAAACAAGGTTTGCCGAACTGATTGAAGGTGTCGCGGGTAAAGAGAGAATGGGTTTGATCGGCCGACGGAACCCGCAAAAAGTGTATCACCCACAAAACACAGGCTTCGTCCTTTGCGTGCGGTGAGATAGCAGAATCCCCCCGGTGTGTGTCCCGGAGTGGCTAAGCATTCTACGGTCAATTCCCCCAGAGCAATCGTCTGGTGGTCAGTAGGAATCTTTACCGAAGCCATGTCAGGTTTCCAGGGGAGCAAATCAAAATCTCCATTACCAAGATAGACGGGCACCGGCCATTCCGCCAAAATTTGGTCTAACCCTCCAGCATGGTCGGCATGTCCATGTGTCAGCGCCACCCCAATCAGGGTTAACTCTCGTTCTTTGATAGTCGCCAACATCTGTAGAGCATTATACCCGGTGTCTATCATAAGCGTTTGTTTGGTGTCTGGATCTGTCAGAAAATATCCCTTGACCTCGTACCCGCCGATATCGCCCCTGATGGTTTCAACCAATTCCCCCTCAATGGTCCAGGGTGGCTGCGGTTGGGGAACCCATCCATCCAGAGTAATGGCTACCAAAGAATGAAACCGCAAATGTAAGGCCTGACAAATGTGTTGAATTTCGGCTTTGGTTGGGACACGTTGGCCTTTCTCAAGGCTTTCTAGATCTAAAGGTTCGATATGAGTCAATTCTGCTAATGCCTTAAGGCTCAGTTCTTGTCCATAGCGGGCTTTCTTCAGAATATCGCAAAACTCATCTTCTAGACTCATGCGACCCTCATAATTTATTCGACGTTCGTTGAACTCCTAGGATGAAATCATACCGCTAGGGGGAAGGCTGAGAAATAACATCTAAACAAAAAAGGGGGGTCTGTGGAAAGGGGGAAAGAATTTGTTGGGAAAATTGCCCAAGTCCCTTCTGGACAGGATTCGAAGAATATGTACAATGAGCCAAGTTTTTTGTGATAAATTGTAGGGTTCCTTATGAGGCCGGATTGAAGGTCACGTGTGTCTTGAGAGGTCATAAATAGGGTGTCTCAAAAAGGTGTGAGTCACAGAAACCTTTCATCCAATGTGTGTGACGTGTTAGTCCTTGGAGGCGGGCCGGCAGGGTCTTCCATTGCGGCTTTCCTCGCCCAAAAGGGTTGGCAGGTGGAAGTGTGGGAAAAAGATCCACATCCTCGGTTTCATATTGGAGAGTCGCTGCTTCCCCATACTCTGCCCTATTTGCAACAGCTTGGGGTCTTGGAAGAAGTCGAACGAATCGGGTTAAAAAAATATGGTGCGGAAGTGGTGTCTCCCTATCATGATGGGTCGGTTACTTTGTATTTTGAGGAGGCGTTGGATAAAGCCTATCCCTATGCCTTTCAAGTGCGCCGCTCTGAGTTTGATAACATCCTCCTGCGGAATTGCCAAAAAAAAGGCGCTCAGGTACGAGAAGGGCTGGTGGCTAAAGACGTGAGCTTTTCTGACCCAGGTCTGGCTATGGTTCATGGAGTGACTGCCCAGGGAAAAGGTGTGACACAAAAGACACGGTATGTCGTTGATGCGACCGGGCGGCAGACATTTCTGGCAAATCAATTACGCGTAAAACATCGAAATCCCAACCACAACAGTGCGGGAATATTCGGGCACTTTACGGGTGTGGCCAGGCATTCAGGAAAAGATGAAGGCAATATTAGTATCTGCTGGTTTGATCATGGATGGTTTTGGATCATCCCCTTTCATGATGGCCTGACCAGTGTGGGAATGGTGTGTTGGCCTTCGTATCTGAAATCCCGAACAGGTACCCTAGAAGAATTTTTCTGGCAAACCGTCCGTAGTTGTTCGCCAATGGCTGAACGTATGAAGGCTGCCAAGGCAAGTATTCCTATTGTGGCGACCGGGAATTATTCCTATCAATCCAAGGTCATGATGGGGTCCCAATTCATGATGGTGGGTGATGCCTTTGCCTTTGTGGATCCGGTCTTTTCCAGTGGGGTCCATTTGGCGTTACATAGTGGAATTCGAGGTGCTGAAGTGGTGGACGCCTGTTTACATGGTCATGCGCAGGCTGAGCAGAAGGCCAGGCAATTTGAACGGGTTGTTCGGCGAGGACTGAAAACCTATTCCTGGTTTATCTATCGGTTTACCCAACCCGCCTTTCGCAATCTTTTCATGGCTCCCCAAAATACGTTTCGGATCCAGGAGGGGGTGATGTCGGTCTTAGCGGGGGATGTGTTTGGCCAGACACCAACAACACGTCCTATTCTCCTTTTTAAGTTTTTCTATTTTCTCTTTGCCATGCTTGACCTAAAAGCCAACCTCGTCCAATATCGAAGAAGAAAACAGGCCGTGAACGAAGAGTCTCTGGTGTCATGACCGCCAGAGCAACAGGAACTCCAACAAGAAGCCACCCGTAGAAGGTGCGGGGTGATGGATAAGCAATTCTCTCACAAAAAAAGTGGTGTGAGTTCAGCACTTGATGCAACTTCCCCTTGGGACGGGTCTTCTGTCGTTTCCTCCTCTCTAAGCCATGGTAAGGTAATGGTTATCTACCTCCAATCGTCTGATCTTGACCCGGATTTTGATTCAGAAACACCACATACTTTAGCGGTTATTAACCATGGGGAAGGGTCTCTTCCCTCTACCTTTGGGAAAAGTCTCATCATTGGCGTGAATCTTCCTCAATTACTCTCTCCTCGAGTATTTGAAGTTTGGAGGTGTTCGGCTCCGGTATTGTGTGACCAAGTTCCAGGTATTCGGTTAGCCTTTACCGATGAATTCGTGTTTGGATGTGTGGAATCCATTGAGCCAGATGGAAGTGTATTAGAAGATATCGCTCGTGCCGCCTATGAGCGCATTTTTGAATATTGTTCTCGATCTGGATTTTCACATCTTCTACGCATGTGGAACTATTTCCCAGGAATTAATTCCGATCAATATGGGTTAGAACGTTACCGAAGATTTTGTATTGGACGGCATCAAGCCTTTTCGATGGCTCATAAGGAGTTTGCCTCAATTCTTCCTGCAGCCAGTGCCGTTGGCACTCAGGGGGGGTCATTCCAAGTGCTATTTTTAGCCGGGAAGCGACCAGGACGGCCTCTCGAGAATCCTCGACAAGTTAGTGCATATGAGTATCCTTCCATCTATGGACCCAAAAGCCCTTCTTTCGCCCGAGCGACCTTGCATCGTACATCTACGGGTGGTCAATTATTCGTGGCTGGTACCGCAAGCATTGTGGGTCATGCCACTCAGCATCAAGGTGACCCGGCCAAACAGACGTTGGAAACCTTGACTAATATTGATGCGGTGCTGAACCGCGTACGTCAGGAAGGCCAGGAATCATGGGGTGCCATATCTTCCGATGGTCTCTTGAAGGTGTTTGTGCGTAATCCAAAAGATTTGCTTACTGTTCGGGAAATAGTAGACGCCTATGAACATGGGAAAGGCCCGATATTGTATGTGCTGGGTGAGATGTGTCGTAAAGAATTGCTAGTTGAAATCGAAGGTATGTGGAATCTACCATTACTTCCTACGGTGTAAAGACACTACTGGTATTTTTCTTCCTGATTAATTAACATATGTGATTATTGATCGGATTACCTTCAATGCTAAAATTCTATGTAGTGAAGGTTGTTGTCATGAATAAGGCCGAGTCATTGTTTGTCTTGCAAAAAAATTACTATGAGGAGGATTGTCCAATGAAAAATCGTTCATTGAATCAGTTGATCTTTTTGGTTGTGATTATGGTGTTGTTTGTCGGGTGTCGAACAAGGCCGCCTGTCTTTAATGTTGAAAATGCGAATATTAATACGGTTTCTGGCAAAGAACCCAAAATAGAGGATGTTACCCGAGCGATTGTAAGCGCAGCGGGGAGTTCAACTCCTCCCTGGAATATGCAGGTCGTCAAGCCTGGACATATTGTTGCCACATTACATAACCGGACCCATATGGCCCAGGTAGATATTCAATACACCACGAAAGGATACAGTATTTCACGTAAAGATTCAGTCGATCTGAATTATGATCCGGAGAAAGGGACGATTCATCCAGGGTACAATAAATGGGTTCAGCGTTTGGATAGTAATATTCGAATTAAGTTGAATATGTTGTAAAAAACGCTGTCAGAAAAGTGAATAACCGCCCATTGGACTATAACCCCAGTGGGCGGTTTTTTTATTGGTGAGAAGCGTGAGAGGAGGATACGTCTTGAAGGTGAGCCCTTTGTTGGGCAAGGGGCTGCCCAAACAATGAATGATAGAGGTTTCGAGGGGCCAACCCTTGGGCCAACAGTCTGAGGGCTATCATTTTTGTGATACGGGCTATGTCTACGACTGGCCGGAAATAGCTGGGTCTCGGAGCTTGTCGTGGCTCGGATTCGATGGGCACTGGAAGGCTCCAAAATCCTAATTTGGCTCCCTCTACCAAAATTTCACTTTCAAATACAAAACTCCGTTCTCGACCTGTAGGGATGGAAAGTTGAGCGATCAAGGACATAGGATACACCCGAAACCCCGATTGGCTATCAGCAATTGGATGACCGGCAGCCCATGAAACCCAAAAATCTGCAATTCGGTTCGCCACGATACGGTGCCACGTGTGGCGAGTCCATGGTCTTCGGCGTGCTCCAATAATAATATGATTCGGAGTTAATTCGGCTTGACCAATGAGTCGAGGAATATCAGCTGGAGAATGTTGTCCATCTCCATCCAATGTGATCACGGCCGTTAGACCAAGTTGTTTGGCGTATTGAAGTCCCTTCCAAAGACTTGCCGCCTTTCCACAATTGGTGGCGTTGTGAAGGACGGTTACTGGCAGATCTTGTAAAATTTGTACGGTCCGGTCTGTGGACCCGTCATTAATGACGATGACAGGACCAAGATATTGAAGAGCCTGTTGGGCAACAGCAAATATGGTCGCTTCTTCATTATAGGCCGGAATCACCACCGCATACTGGTTAATATGTTCCCGAGACATTAGGCCATCGCTCCATTGACGCCAATGATTTGGCCCGAAAGATAGCTGGCTTTATCCGAGGCCAAGAATCCCACCACGGAGGCGACTTCTTCCGGCTGTCCAGCACGTTTCATAGGTACCATACTCTGAATTTGTTCTACCGTAAATGTGCTCTCCGTTGCTGGGGAATCAATGAGCCCGGGAGCCACGACATTGACGGTAATGCCCCGGGAAGCGACCTCAGTAGCAAGAGAGCGTACGGCACCATGTAGTCCAGATTTTGCCGCTGAGTAATTAGTTTGTCCGCGGTGCCCTATTATTCCGGACAATGAGGAAATGGCGATAATGCGACCCCACCGTGTGCGGATCATCGGGAGTAAGAGAGGTTGAGTAGCATGAAAAAATCCGTGAAGCGAGACGTCAATCACATTGTGCCATTGTTGAGCGGTCATTCCAGCCATAGGGGCGTCGTGATAAATCCCGGCATTGTGGACAATGACTTGGATGGCGCCTTTTTCGAGGAGCGTATTCATGGTGTGTTCCGTTGCGGCACCATCTGTAAGATCGCAACACACGGCTTCGGCTGACCCTCCTGACTTTTCAAGCATTCCTGTGACTTCCTGAACGGCCTCCTGGTGGCGATGCCCATGCACAATCACATGAAAATTCATCGAAGCCAGCTCCCGGCAAATAGCCGTCCCGATAGAACTATTGCCACCGGTGACGAGTGCTCGTTTCATGGAATCGTTTCTGGTCCTTGAATAAAGATTGAGGCACGTCCTTCAAGAAGGATGACTTCCCCTGCGCTCATGGAAAAGGTATACATGAAACTCAACTGTTGTTCCAATAAGAGGTTTGCTTTAATGCTCAAGTGTTCTGGAAATTGCTGAAAGGTTTGACTGTGAACCTGGAGATCACGTACGGCTCCAAGATACCCCACCGAGGCGTTTTGCTCGGAAATGTTCCGTGTGAGGCCCACATGTACCCCCATGGCCTGGGCAGCATATTCCAAGCCGGAAAGCATACCCAACACACCATTCCGGCGTAAGGGATTGTCCTGGTTCCGGTGGGTAGACGTCAGACAGATGATTGAAGAATTATCCCAATGTTCAACCGAGGACAACAGGCACATACTATTCCCATGCGGAAGAAATTTTGACAGTTCTAGTCTGGATAGGGCGGGCATGGTTGATAGTCAATTCGAAGCTGAAGGTTATCTAAAAAATCCACATAGACGCAGGAGGCCAAGTTGGTGGCCATGGTTTGTAAGAGAGGAAGACTTCGTGCCGCGGGGTTGCCAGACCGCAATGGTTCAAATGAGGGGTCAGCCATTGTTGTCGGCATATGACCCGTGGGTGCTGGCAAAAGTGTGATATCTAACATAGCTACGCTATTCGGTAAAGTCTGTTTGCTCAGTACAAAAGCCACTGCAAATGGGGCAATCAGCGGGCGTGTTTCATACAATGGAAAGGGTGCGGGAATATCATATGTCACGAACAAGACGCATTCTTCCTGGTTGGCGGACAGCAACGTGGCTGCTTCAAGCAACCCTCCTCCAAATGACGAATCATAGCATGCCAGGCTAGTCGAAGGACGTTGTGAGCCAGAGGCAATACTCCAATAGCCAGCGGCGGCATTGTGAACGGATTGGTGAAATAAGGTTGGGGAAACTATGGGCATGGAAGAATCTAATGACTGACAAATCTTATGAAGAATGCCCACTTCCCCACCGGACGAAGCAAACACCGTGGCCATAGTCTTGGGATTAAGCTGACTGTGTTGGACGGCTTCTTGTGCAACTTGTAATGATAAGCGAACGGCGTCGCTACTCCGTCGGCGTTCGTTGGCCGGGAGTATCGAGGGCATGGGATCGGGTATCACGGAGTCATCATAGGGCAGCTGTTCCTTAAACAGCCTTCTGCATGATTCCCAATTTTCAATTCCTGGTCCTAGCACGCCGACGCCATGTACAAAGATCTTCATCAGCGTTTTCCTAAAATCAACGTGCAGTTGTTTCCACCAAATCCAAAAAAATTACTCATGATGGAGCGAACCGGTTGCTCCCTGTTTTCAATCAGGATTTGACTGGAAAAGGTTGGATCGACGGTGTTGGTGTTCAGGCAGCCGGGAAGAAGCCCATATTGTAAACAGAGATCTCCCAAGACCACGGCAACCGCGCCAGCGGCGCCGAGTGTATGACCTGTCCAACCTTTGGTCGAACTACAAGGAGTGTGACCTTGGAACATGGTCGCAATGGCGCGGTCTTCGGTTTGGTCATTTGCTACGGTAGCCGTTCCATGCATGTGAATATAGTCAATGTCCGATGGAGAAAGGGCACTACTTTTGAGCGACGCCTGCATAGATAAGAGGGCGCCTTGGCCAGTGGGATGGGGATGAGACATATGGTAGGCATCGCAACTTTCCCCATACCCCAAAAGGGCAGTGGTTGGTCGATCTCTCTTGGTTGAGGATTTTTCCAAAAACACAAAGGCTGCGGCTTCTCCGATGGTCAATCCATCACGATCCGCATCGCATGGACGACAGGGTCCTGGCGAGGTTAATTGCAAGGCTGAAAATCCGTACAACGTGGTGAGGCAGAGACTATCGACGCCTCCTACAACCACAGCCTCACAGAGGCCGGCTTCGATATACCGGGAAGCCGTCGCAAAGACTTTCGCGCTCGAGGAACAGGCCGTAGAAATGACCATCGCTGGACCAGTAAGTTCTAGATATTTTCGAACAAAATGAGCAACAGAAAATGCATCTTGTGTATATTGACCCCGAGGGATAAAGGTCGCAGGAAGCCGACCCGTGACGGGATCTTTCTGTTGATACGCATGCTCCGTTTCCAGAATTCCAGCCGTGCTCGTGCCAATGAGTATACCGATTCTATGGGCTCCGTAATGTTGGCGAGCCTCGGCAATCTGGTCTTCAAACCCATCTTGTTGAAGGCCTAATAACGCTAATTGGTTGTTTCGACAGGTGAAATGACTAAGGCTGGACTTCAGAGAAACTTCCTCAAGCCTTTCTACCTTTCCCATATATGTTGGAAGCCTCCTCCCTTCGAAATCGCAGGGCTGTAGTCCAGATTGACTTTCCCGTAGGGCTGACAAATGAGACTGTCTCCCACGCCCAATCGACGAAACTAAAGTGGCATGTCCGAAGTAAAGAGGAATCATTCGTTATGATTAAGCGGAAGACTGTAGCGTCAGAAAATGAGAGAGAGGAAGTGGATGGATGGTTTCAGAGGCACCAAGGAGTTGGTTGGCTTGTTCTTGGCAACGAGTGAATATCTCATGAAGCCGGGAAAAGAATTGACGTGGTGTTTGGGGTTGTCCCACTTCCTCTAACCACTCGACGCCTTCCACCGCATTGGTAAATTGCCCAAGATTTCCCCGATAAAAGGCTTTGGTGTCATGAAGATGTTGTTCAACCTTCTGAAAGAGTAGAGAAAAATTGGAGAGGGCATTGAGCATAGGTTGTTGCTCCTGAACCTTCTCCATGAGGAATTCTTCGTTGAGATGCAAATCTTTCATAAACTCTGAAAACCAAATGTGATAATACGAAGGGAAATCTAGTTGCCATTTCAATTTGAGTAGTTCATAGCTTCCAAAGAGGGAATAAAGATTGCGGTATAGACGCATGCTGGCCTCATAACGAAAGTGCATGTAGGAGTTTGAACGATCAACAAGATCGTGCAGGTTCTGCGTCGATGTGCCTTCTTCTTCATGTCGAATCATATTTGTTAAGAGGTCGTTTTCTAAGGCAATAAAATCGGACCCTGGACTGTAAAACGGATCAGTGAAAGCGGCCGATTCACCTGTAAGTCCCCATCGGTTGTGACTAAAATATTGTCGTGTCCCATACGTCAGATGCTGGAAGCTGCCGATGTCTAGCAGTTCAGCTTCTTGGAGGAGGGACCATGCAGCATGATGCTGTTTGAGAAAGTCCAAAAACCCGTCGGGTTTCCGAATGGCTTCCTGCCATCCCGCTGTTCGTTCCATGACGATTCCCACGCTGACGACTTTCTGACTAATAGGTATGAACCAAATCCAATATCCGGGGTAACAAAAATGGGTCGTTGAGGTGTGCCGGCTCGTGCCGTTCACTCGTTGGCGAAAGGTCTCTGGGCCGACTTCGTCCAGGTTTGCCACATTTCGGAAGCGTCCCCATACGGCGGCGACGGCGTGGTGGGACTCGGGGATTCGCAAATTCTCTTGCTTGGCCAGGATTGAGGATCGGCCACTGGCATCGATGAGCCATCGGCATTGCCCATTCCAATTTTTCGTGTCGGTTTCCACGGAAAATTGATGGGGAGTTGTATTAGTACTGAGCCGGATGTCAAAGACTCGGCTACCAAGGTGAAGTTCGACGCCGTCTTCTTGATTGATCTGAAGGAGATCAGCTTCCAGTCGTGAACGGTCTAGTTGAAAAGCTTTGAAAAAGGGTTTTTCGATTCCCCCGATTTCACTCATTTCAATTAAGGGAGCTTGCCGATTTTCCTGGTCGAAGAAAAACCGAAGGCCGTTTTTTACAATGTGATGTTCAGTCAGATAGTTCTCCAGCCCAAGCCGCCTAATGAGGTAATTCCCCGTGATCTCAACCGTGGATTCTCCAACTTTAAATGATGTGGATTGGCATTTTTCAAACATCCCAACGGTAAGATGCGGGAAGGTCTGCCGAAGTTGCCGGGCCATCAGATTTCCGGCAAGGCCCGCACCAAGAATGGCGATATCAATATGATGTCGTGACAAAGGTACAATCCTAACCAATATCAAAAATCAACAGTGAGGTTGCCATATTGAAGTAAAGCCAGTCCATCAGAAGCTGCGAAGGATGCGTAAGTCGAGCATAATCAAGCTTGCGTTAGGAAGCAAGATGGCAGGAGCGTATTGCCAATGTTCTAGGGCAGGAGCAAAGGGGGTTGAGAAAATCAATATAAGGTAGATGGGTACTCGCCAAATCTAATGCTATGAGGTTATCCAAAAGGAGATAAAGTCTGGTCCCTCTCTTGGTCTGATCGTGTTTCGAGAAGATCGTTGGCCTGTTCGAAACTTCGACGGAATATTTTGCGAAGCCGGGTCACCGACTGCTGAGGAGTCCGAGGTTGTCCCACTTCTTTGATCCAGTCAATGACCTCGAAGGCGTCTGTGAAATTCCCAAGGTTCGATCGATACAAGGACTGGGTTCCCTGAAGATGTCGTTCTACCCTTTTTAAAAGCTGCGAGAATGTTGAAAGGGAATTGAGAGCTTGCTGTTGCCCCTGAATCTGATTGGCGAGGAATTCCTCGTTGAGATGAAGGTCCTGCATAAATTCCGAGAGCCAGATATGATAGTACAAGGGTAGATCCCATTGGAATTTCAATTTGAATAGTTCATAGCTGCTAAGGAGGGAATAGAGGTCACGATATAAGTACATGCTGGCCTCATAACGAAAATGCATGTAGGCGTTGGAAAGATTGACGAGACGGTGCAAATGTTGGGGGGAGGCGCCTTCGTTTTCATGATGAATCAGATTTGTGAGGAAATCATTTTCCAAAGCAATAAAGTCGGACCCGGGGCTGTAAAACGGGTCGGTGAATACTGCGGCTTCACCTGTTAACCCCCATCGGTGCTGACTGAAGTATTGTCCCGTTCCATAGGGCAGATGCTGGAAGCTGCCGATATCTAGCAGTTGGGCTTCTTGGAGGAGTGACCATGGCGCATGATGCTGCTTGAGAAAACCCAAAAACCCATTGGGCTTCCTGAGGCCTTCCTGCCATCCGGCTGTTCGCTCCATGACGACACCCACGCTGACGACTTCCTGACTTATGGGGATGAACCAAATCCAATATCCGGGATAGCAAAAATGCGTGGTTGAAGTGTGCCGCCTTGTGCCGTTTACTCGTTGGCGAAAGGCCTCCGGGCCGACTTCATCAATGTTTTGGACGCTTCTGAAGCGTCCCCATACAGCGGCCACAGAGTGGCGTGATTCGGGAATTCGCAAATTCTCTTGTTTGGCCAGGATTGAGGATCGGCCACTGGCATCGATGAGCCATCGGCATTGGACCTGCCCTTTTTGTGAGGAGGTTTCTGTGGAAAATTGATGAGGGGAGGAATCGGAACTGAGCTGGATATCAAAGACTCGACTTCCCAAATGAAGTTCCACGCCGTCTTCTTGATTCATTCGTAGGAGGGCAGCTTCCAGCCTAGAGCGATCAAGTTGATAACTTTTGTATACGGGTGTGGCGATTCCACCAATCTCACTCATTTCAATCAAAGGAGCTTGACGATTTTCTTGGTCAAAGAAAAACCGTAGGCCGTTTTTCAGGAAATGATGTTCGGCTAGATAATTTCCCAGACCAAGTCGTCTGATCAGGTAATTCCCAGCCACTTCCACAGTGGACTCTCCCACTTTGAATGAGGTGGAATCACTTTTATCAAACATCCCAACTTTCAAGTGAGGGACCGTTCGCCGGAGTTGCCTGGCTAAAAGGTTGCCGGCGAGCCCAGCCCCGAGAATGGCAATATCAAGATGATGCGTTGGCATAGGAGTTCAGGTGGTTCGTTGACGCTGAGGGGAGGAACAGAGAGAGGCAAACAAGAAACTAATAAGAGATCCTAAGAACACGGTGAAACCAATTCCATGAAGGACGGGGGTTTGTGAGCAAGCCAGCAGTCCAAACAAGGTAATGGTGGTGAGACTGCATACCATTATCGCGGAAATGGTTTGGTGACGCTCAATGGCTGTGGTATAGGGACGTTGGAAAAACAAGGTGTAATCTAATCCGATCCCGAAGACCAACAGTAGGGCCGCCAGGTGAAACAGGGACAAGCGTTCCCCCAAGGCATGCAGGAGGGCTAAATCCAGCATAATCGAGCCTACAATGGGAATCAAGACGGTCGCGACCTTCCTCAAAGATCGGAGCCCGATTCCTAAAATCAGAATCAGGAACCCCACGCCGATGGCCAAAAAGGTCGTGACTTCTTGACGATAGGTGGTCACCATGCGATTGGATTCGGTTTTCAAATCAAGGAAATGTACAGAGGAGGACGTATCAGTATGGATAGCTTCCTGAATAGCCTGTCGATTTTGCACGTCACGTATAAGAATGGTTCCTACCCATTGATCATGATAGGGGTACAAGAGTGAACGGATTTTCGTGGCGAACGGTGTCTCTTGAATGGTGCGATAAGTCAACGGGGTTAAATGTTGAGAGTCAGTCATGCTTTGAAGGAAGGGTTCAAAGAGTCCTGCCTTGAACGGCAAGCCTTGCTGAGCGGCCATGAGAGAATTTCTTAACGTGGTTGGGTCGGGTAAGGCACGTTGTCTCAAAACCTGCGTTCGTATACTCGGTAGATAATCGGCGGCCATTTCGTACCCGGCCATATACCCACGATTAACAAGTTGGTCCAATGTGGCCTTAAGCCCTTCACTTTGTTCAAGGACGCCTTGTTCATCTGATGCTACAACGATCATCATGTCACGGACAGCCGGTGCGCCCAATTCTTTTCGCAACCAGGCATCGCGGTCGCGGAGATTCTGGGGGACAGGGCTGAGATTGGCGATGTCCATCTCCCAGAACGGTTTCTCTGAGACCGCCAAATAGGCGAAAGAGAGGACGATGCTCACTGGGACAATAAGGAGCAGACGTGGGGTCACTCGTTCATACGGAATCCATGTGGCCCAGGGAATGGGTTGGCCCAGCTGGGGCGGAATGAGGAGAGGCAGAAGCCAGCGAGTGGCTGTCGCTGCGGTTAATAAGCCGGTTATGGCGAAGAGGGCAAGTTGCGATAACCCTGGAAACCCAGAAAACAACATTGCCCCGTAACCAACGGCTGTGGTGGTCGCCCCTAATAAAATCGTAGGCCAGACTTGGACGATGGCCTGTCTGGGAGACCGGTCTGATTCGAGATGGGAAAAGGCATGAAGCGGGTAATCAATCGCGACACCAATTAACGTGACTCCGAAAGCAAAGGTCATTCCGTGAATAAAGCCAAACGCCAGATAGACGGCAATCCCTGCCGTGAGCAGGCCGGTCACGAGGGGGACGAGACCCAAAAATACGATCGTGAATGAGCGATAGGTGACCAAGAGCAGAATGATCACGAATCCGCTGCCCAGTAGGGAGAGCCATTGTGAATCTCTCTGAATCACGGCTCGGGATTGTACCGCAAAGACAGCTGGCCCAGAGCGGAGTAGTTCCAGGGAGGCGAGTCCGGAGGGAGGGGAGAGGGTCGCGCGAATGTCCTCCAAGCTGGATGTCAAAAATCTCTGGATGGCTTCTTGCCCATCAAGGTCGAATCCTGGCACTTCTGTCTCCGTGACCAGCAAAGCCACAGGTTGATCTGAAGAAAACCATACTCCATGAGCCATCTTCATCGTATTCCCGGAGCGCCATTGGTGCAGGATGCTCGGAAAGGCCCCTGTGGGGTCTTCAGGAATCTTCTTTTTAAAAAAAGCAGGGAGTAGATTCGCCATGTCCTGGAGTCGATGTTCTAAGTTTTCCCGTAATCCCTCGGTGGTAAATTGATCTTCGGTGACCGATGGACTGAGTAGATAGCGATAACGATACAGAAGATCTTGGCTGAGGTCGCGTTGAGTTTGTTCTCCGTTATACACATGAAGAAATTGACCCTGATTCCGCATGGCCTTGGCGAGCCTTTTGCTGGCTTTGGCCAACAGGGTGGGCTCGGCACCCTGTAACCCGAGCAACAAAATTCGGGAAGTGGGACCCGACTGAAGTTGATCGACGAATAATTGTTGGGAGAAAGACCCGGAAGAGGGAAGCAGGAGTGGTAATTCGGTGTGAATCGGAATAGAGGTTATGGCAAAAGCCAATCCAAGGGCTATACTCACCAACCAGAGGAGCCAGGGGGTGAAGCGAGTCTTGGTCACGGCACCTGTGGATCAAGTTGGAGGTTGGAGCGGTCGCCGTTGGTTTCATAAATCATAATGGTACGAAGGTAGGTTCCCTCTCCGACCAGACGGATGCAATCTACGCCATCTTCGTCGTTTTGGGATTTTGGGGAAAGATCCAATTCCCACACGTCTGTAGTACCTGATATTGAAACAACAAAGATTTGTCGAAGTTGTTCTAAGTCTCCGTTAAAAAGGGCACGCAATCCCACAATAAAGGTAGCAAGTGCGGGATATTCCTTAAGAGAAAAGGTGTGGGAAATCTCCCGAGAAGGGTTTTCATAGAGGAGACTGTCCCCATTAATGATAAAGGATTCTTCCGTGGGAAGACGCACATGTTTTTCCAACAGAGCTGGAGGATGAAAGACCAGGGTCCCTTCTTTATGTGACGGTGTGGTGAGCATGTGTGACGTGTATGTTTCATGAAAGTTTTGCTCACGCATGCTTGATTGTGCGAGGTTTTGAATCACTTGATCCAGGTTTAGATTTTCGTTCTTTGTTGAAAGGGGTTGAGCGAGACTGGAAGGTTCCTCACATTCATGAGAAAAGGCGAACGGCCCTTGCAGAAAAAGACTCCACCATACCAGACTACAGAGGACCGACCTACAAATCTGTTTCCCAAAAGTCATAAAAATTGAACCAATTGTTTGGAGCCATTCGACAGTAGGTTTCTAAGCGATCGACATAGCGCTGTGTCCATTCCTGTAGTCCTTGTGCTCGATTTTCTCTTGAGATGGATACCGTTTCCGCAAATAATTCGAAATAAATGTCGTACCGTCCGTCTTTGCGATATAAACAAAAAAATAAGACGACCGGCACTTTGAGGATACTGGCCAATAACATCGGACCCGAGGGAAATTGGGCTTTGTGGCCAAAGAATTGGCAGAGCACCACCTTTTCATCTTTGAGCGGACGATCACCAAGCATGCCGACCAGTCCGCCTGCATCGAGACATTCTTTGGCGCGTAACATCGTTTCAGGCTCACCGACGGGAATAATACAATCTACCATAGAGGGGTCGAGCTTCCCTAGAACATCATTGAGAATTGGCGCGTTCTCTTTATGCATGAGTAACTTGATGGGGACATTCCTGGTCGCTAAGCCAGTGGCCCGAAGGATATCGAAACTCCCAAGATGGGAACCGAGCAGAAGGCATCCTTGTCCACGGTCGACACGGTCAAGGAGTAAATCTAAATCACGAATATTCAGGTCGAATTCTTCTTGTCGCTTCCCCAAAAGAAAGGTTCGGTCCAACAAGGTTGAGGCAAAGGCGTGATAGTGGAAAAAGAGATCTTTGAGGGTCACTCGATGCGGTAACACACGGCTTAAAAAGGTATTAATGCCTCGGCTGGCTTTCCAGGAAAACAACACATAATAAGTGCAGATTGGGTACAGCAATATACGAGCTGTCTTTCGTCCCATTCGAAGTGCCACCCACAGCATAAATTTGTAGGCCCAGCGATGCCCTCTTTCCCGTTGTGCCAGCCAACGTTTACTCATGGTAGAGGAAAAGAGCCTGGGTGGTTGCCTTGGAAGGTAAATTGGCCTGACGCAATCCGTCTGGAACCGACATGACAGGAAAAGGTCACGAGGTGATTGGGAAGGAAGTCAGCTGTGAGCTGAACGATTTCGTTGGGCCGAAGTGGGGAATGAAATTTCACCACGGGGACGGTTGATAATACCAAGGAGCCGGTAAGAAGTGGGACAATTCGTGCAAGAATTTCTCCAAGGAGCACGACTCCTGGTACGATGGGATTGCCTGGAAAATGTCCGGCTAGCGAAGGATGTGAGGGGTCGATGGTGAGAGTCGTATTCATGAGCATGAAGGCATCTCGTCATTGAGGTCTTGAGCAAGGTGGTCTAACTTTGAGGTGTCACCAATAATTTGTCGACATCTTCTTTGAGTAATTTTCCCGTATGGTTGCGAGGGAGTGTTTCTACCAAATAAATGGGGCGTGGCAAAAAGACGGGAGCTATTTTGTTACGGAGTGCCGCCAGGATGGATTCAGTTGTCTTCCCAGGGGCCACGACGAAAGCCACTAAACGGGTAACCGACTCTTCGCGTTCTTTAGGCATATAAAACGTCCCGTCAATGACTCCGTCAATAGATAAAAGCTGCACATTTAAGGCATCGAGCGACGCGCGGTGCCCGCCAATATTAATCAGGTGGTTTGGGCGTCCTTCCAGAGTGAATTGTTTAAGGTTTGTCGACTGAATGGTATCTGGAATAGGTACGGGCTCGGCAAAATAGGGTGTGCTGACGGCATAGCCCTGTCCGTCTGAAGCCAGGGTGAGGTCAGAAAGCAACGTCCAAGGATCTTCTTGGACGGGTCGTCGGGTGGCGATGGTCCCCGCTTCTGCAAATCCATAAATCTCTACAATTGTCGTGTGAAACAACGTTTCCACCTGTGTGGCGACAGGTTTGGGAAGGGGGGCGGTGGCGGAAAGGGTGTACTTCACCTCTGGGAATCGAGATTGAGCCAGGATGCAGGCTCGGAGATGAATGGGAGTAGAGACCAATATTCGTTGGGATGGTTGTTCGCTCAAAACTGACGCGATGTCCTCAGGGAAAAATGGGCGGCCTGAATAAATGGCCCATCCCCGTTGAAGAGGTAACATGATGGATGTTTCCAGCCCGTACATATGTTGGTGTGGAACGGTCGCGACAATAGTCACCGAATCGTTCTGCGCGAGCACCAGCCGTTCCCCAGTTTTTTGTGCAATCTGGACTATCGACCCCCATGATTTGAGATTTGGGCGAGGGGTGCCCGTAGTTCCTGATGTAAAGGCAATAGCCGCAAGGTGCGTATCCGGAAATTGGGGATTCTCCATGGGTGCTCGGTCGGGGATCGAGTCAATATCAAGAGTGAGGCCCTCTGCCCCTACGATGGGTTCTGGGCCATCAGTCAAAAAATAACAATCGGGATATTCATGGGTGAGTTGTTCCAGAATTTCTGGTGATTGATTGGGTGGCAGGAGTGTGGTTTGGTTTCGACAAAGAGCAGCAGCCAATCCAATTAGAAAGCCATATCGATCCTGACACATATTGACCACGTAACGTTTGTGAGGCAACTGATCACACATGAATCTGACATGGGATAACACCATACTGGCCGACATGCATTTTCCATTGTACCAAGCGACCGTGTGATGAGGTTGATAGGGACCGAGAAAGGGAGAGTACGCCATAGGGCTCAGTCGATCAATGGTCCATGTCAGAGAGAAAGTTCTTAATGAGGTGAAGCGACTTCAAAATGAGCGTTCGCCTCAGAAGAAGAAAACGGTATAGATGTGTTTTGTCATTGGGATTGAGGTGCGTATGTACGCACGTTGTTACGGTTTTGTCCGGTTTTTCTGAATAGCCTCACAGAGGGAACGAAGAGAGGAAAAAATTGTCGCGTTATCTGGATCATCGGACCGTAATTTGTATCCGTAATGTTGATGAATCACTAGGGCAATTTCCAGCGCATCAATGGAGTCTAACCCTAACCCCTCTCCGAATAGCGGGTCTAAGGGGGGGATTTCCGCCGATTCCACCTTCAAGTTTAATGTGGTCACAAGGAGTTGGGCAATTTCAGCTTCAAAGGGTGTCTGGTTAGACAACGAATGTCCCTCCTGGAATCCATGGGCGTGGTGTAGAGTTATACTTTCACTTCCGATTGTCCTGTTTGAGTCCATAGATGTCAATATGAGGGGACCATGCTGAACACATAGTCATGGGCTCTTTAGAAAAGACGAGACCTGAGGATAGAATTAGCCATCATCAAAGTCCCAAAACTTTGGAAAAACGGTTTCAGCCATTTATGGATTACGGCTTGACACCATCAGGGTGACACCGTAGGGTTATTGCAAGTCGTCAGGCATATTTTCAGTATGGCGGACGGACCATCCCTCTAGCCCGTATTTCGTACTTCAACATTTCTTCCGGTCATCAATATGCCGAATGATGACCTCATTTCTTGGACGATTCGTTGAATACCAAACCATCTTTCCATGTCGTATTAATTAAGCCCTCTCATTACGATGATGAGGGATATGTCATTCAATGGGGGCGGCCCGCGCTTCCATCTAACAGCCTAGCGGCTCTGAATGCCCTCGTGATGGACTGTGTGGCACGACAGGTGTTGGGTAAAAACGTCCCTATTCACGTGGAGGCCTATGATGAAACCCATTTCACCATCCCTACCAAGCGAATTATTAAGCGCATTCGCAAGGGTCTTGGAGGCATAATTGGTTTTGTCGGGGTGCAAACCAACCAATTCCCTCGTTCGCTGGATTTGGGAAAGGTATTTCTTCAGGCGGGTATTCCTGTAGTCATTGGAGGTTTTCATGTGAGTGGATGTTACTCGATGTTGAAAGAAATGCCTCCTGATATTCAACAGGCTTTAGCCGATGGGTTTACCCTTGTTGCGGGTGAAGCCGAGGGCCATTTAGAAACGATTCTCAAAGATGCGTACGAAAAACGCTTGAAACCTTCCTATAATTTTTTAAACAACACGCCAGCGTTAGAAGGCGCTCCGTTTCCCTTCCTCCCTGCCAGGTTGGTGAAAAAGACCTTTCGACGTCTTTCCAGTTTTGATGCTGGGCGGGGGTGCCCCTTTCAGTGCAGCTTTTGTACCATCATCAATGTGCAAGGCCGCACATCACGTTCGCGGTCAGCCGATGATATTGAAGCGTTGATTCGGATCAATCTCAAACAAGGCGTCTGGCGATTTTTTATTACGGATGATGATTTTGCCCGCAATAGGAACTGGGAGTCTATTTTAGACAGAATGATTCATCTGCGAGAGGAAGAAGGCTTTCAGCTTTCACTTATCATACAAGTTGATACGTTGTGTCATAAAATTCCTCGGTTTATTGAAAAAGCCGTGCGGGCTGGGTGCCATAATATTTTTCTAGGCTTGGAAAGCCTAAACCCTGAATCGTTGGTAGGAGCGAAAAAACGGCAGAACAAAATCGGGGAGTATCGCAAGATGCTGCAAGCCTGGAAAAGCCACGGGTGTACCACGGCAGTTGGCTACATTCTTGGGTTCCCGGCCGATACTCCGTCCAGTATTGCCCATGATATTGAGATCCTCAAAAAAGAGCTTCCAGTTGATATCGTGGAATTTTTTATTCTGACGCCCTTGCCTGGGTCTGAAGATCATCAACAACTCTATGAACGTGGTGTGTGGATGGAGCCGGACATGAATGCCTATGATTTGGAGCATGTCACCATGGCACATCCGAAGATGACCAAGC